>ERZ773225.18-NODE-18-length-248449-cov-7.687472_pt1 | contig 248449 bp, 187 predicted proteins | sample MGYA00580993_ERZ773225 | MGnify/ENA primary metagenome ERZ773225 (study PRJEB29015, sample SAMEA2737748) | human gut metagenome | biome: human gut; feature: human-associated habitat; material: faeces | place: China | collected 2012 ...
TTATTGTTCCATCTCCATTATCTGTTACTCCGTCTATTCTTCCTTCTGTTACTTTCTCTTGCAAGAAACTTTCCAATGTTTCATCTTTTGATGCTAATTGATATTCTAATACCAATCTGTTCATCTCTTCTTCTGCACTCGCTTGTTTTGTTGCTGCTGCCGCCTCTTTTGCCTTTTTTATTATTCCATCATCTCCTAATACGGTATTGATACTTACTCCTGCTAGTATCATCAGCACTACAATTGTAATTACTAATGCTATTAATGTTATTCCGTTTTTCCGTTAATTTTTTTACTTTTTCTTTGTCTCTTGTGACTTTTTGCATTTTTCTTCTTCCTTTCATTTATTTTTTTGTAGTTTCAATACTTATTTTGTCTTTTTTAGGTATTTTTACTACATATTTAATTTTAAATTAAGAAAGTAAAAAAAGCAATAGTTTTTGAATAAAATTTTCTTTTTTGTGATATTTTAATTACTGGTTTTATATTTTAGGCTGTATTTTTATGTATTTTAGCTCACTTTTTTATTTTATTTCATCATGGTATCATATTAAAAGGTAGGTGATTTTTTTGTTAGTTAATAATGAAGACATTTTAAATGTTTTAGGAAAAAATATAAAAAAAGTAAGAAAAGAAAAAGGCTATACTCAAGACTATGTTGCAGAACAAATAAATATATCAACAGACTTACTTAGAAGCATTGAAAACGGTAGAAACATTGGCAGTATTACGACATTGCTAAATATCTGTAATTTTTTACAAGTTTCTCCTAATACACTATTTTCAGAACTCCTGAATTTTAAAGAAGATACTTTGGACTCTTCTTTATTAAGTCTAACACATCAACTATCGAATGAAGATAAAAATATTTTAAAAGAAATAATAATCCATATAGATAAAAACTATTAAAATAGAGACAACTTTTTAATTGTCTCTATTTTTTGTGTATCATAAGTCAATTTGTTTTTGGCTTTACACAAATTTTCCGATATACTTGTGTATTACAGCTATATTTTTCTCGATTTTCTTAGCTTTTTCTGAGCCTTTAATGTATTGAAACTACTGAATTTAAGCGCTTTTAAATTATTTCATAGCTTCTTCTACTGCAACTGCTATTGAAACTGTAGCACCAACCATAGGGTTGTTACCCATTCCTATTAATCCCATCATATCAACGTGAGCTGGTACTGATGAAGAACCTGCAAATTGAGCATCTGAATGCATTCTTCCCATTGTATCTGTCATACCATAAGAAGCTGGTCCTGCAGCCATGTTATCTGGGTGTAGTGTTCTTCCTGTTCCACCACCTGATGCAACTGAGAAGTATTTCTTTCCTTTTTCATAGCATTCTTTTTTGTATGTTCCAGCAACTGGATGTTGGAATCTTGTTGGGTTTGTAGAGTTTCCTGTTATAGATACATCTACATCTTCATGATGCATTATTGCAACACCTTCACGAACATCGTTAGCTCCATAGCATCTTACTTTTGCTCTTTCTCCATCTGAGTAAGGAATTTCTTCTACTATTGTTAATTTTCCTGTATAATAATCAAAGTCTGTTTTTACATATGTAAATCCATTAAATCTTGATATTATTTGTGCTGCATCTTTTCCCAAACCATTTAGTATAACTTTTAATGGTTCTTTTCTAACTTTGTTAGCTGATTTTGCAATACCTATTGCACCTTCTGCTGCTGCAAAGCTTTCATGTCCTGCTAAAAATGCAAAGCATTTTGTTTCTTCTGATAAAAGCATTGAAGCTAAGTTTCCGTGTCCTAATCCAACTTTTCTATCATCTGCAACTGAACCTGGTACACAGAATGATTGTAATCCTTCTCCGATTGCTTTAGCTGCATCTGCTGCTTTTGTACAACCTTTCTTTATAGCTATTGCTGCGCCTACTGTGTAAGCCCAACAAGCATTATCAAAACATATTGGTTGAATTGATTTAACCATTTCAACTGGATCAAATCCTTTGTCTTGACAAATTTTTCTTGCTTCTTCTAAATCTTTTATTCCATATTTATTTAATACGGGCATAATTTGATCTATTCTTCTTTCATAACCTTCAAATGTTACTGCCATATTATTTGCTCCTTTCATACCTCATAATTATTCTTGTCTTGGGTCTATATATTTTGCTGCATCAGCATATCTTCCATATGTTCCTGTAGCTTTCTCTATAGCCTCTTTAGGATCCATTCCGCCTTTTATAAAGTCCATCATTTTTCCAAAGTTTAATGCTTTGTAACCTATTATTTGATTATCTTTATCTAATGCTTGGCTTGTTATATATCCTTCTGTAACTTCTAGATATCTTGGTCCTTTTAATGATGTTGAGTATATTGTTCCTATTTGAGATCTGTGACCTTTTCCTAAATCTTCAAGACCTGCACCTATTGTAAGTCCACCTTCTGAGAATGCAGATTGGCTTCTTCCATATACTATTTGTAAGAATAATTCTCTCATAGCTGTATTTATAGCATCACATACTAAGTCTGTGTTTAGTGCCTCTAGTATTGTTTTACCTGTAAGTATTTCACCAGCCATGGCTGCTGATTGTGTCATTCCAGAGCATCCTATTGTTTCTATTAATGCTTCTTGTATTACACCTTCTTTTATGTTTAATGTTAATTTACATGCTCCTTGTTGTGGTGCACACCAACCAATACCATGTGTTAATCCTGAAATATCTTTAATTTCTTTTGCCTTAACCCATTTTCCTTCTTCTGGAATTGGGGCTGGTCCATGATTTACGCCTTTTGCAACTGTGCACATTTTCTCTACGTCTTTTGAATAAATCATATTAATTGCTCCTTTCAATACTATAAAATTACGCGTTACCTTCGTAACAGATACATTATATTACAAAATTCTACATTTTTCAATTTTTTTAGCAAAATTTTTATTAAAATCCCGTTCTTGGTAGTTTCTTTTCTTGCACAACATTGTAAATAGTTGAAACAGCTGTGTCTTTTGAACTAACTCTGTAATCTTGATTATAGCCTTCTAGTACAGTACTATTCTCTATTTTAGTATCATTTTCAAGATTCTCATTTGTTTTCATTATTATATGTGGCTTTTTCTCTGATTTGAAACCGACATCAACATTTCCAAAATAAATTTTTATTTCTGTAATTTTTTCATCTTTTTCTAAATGTAAATCTGTCAAGCTTATAAAATTGTCTTCTCCTCCGTTTAGATTTTTCTTTAATACCATGTATTCATCCTTTTGATTTGTTTTATAATATATATTGTAAAGAATATCTTTATTGTATGTTCCTGTTTCAATTCCTGTAATTTTTGCATAATCAGCTGGTAAATAATCATACCAAGTAAAATCTTCTAATTCTACATTTCCTGTATTCTTTATTTCGAAGCTATAATCTATTTCATCGTTTGATTTTGTAATATTTTTACATGATTTTTTTATTTCAATCTTTGGATCTTTAGATTTATTAACAATATCTAACTTTACAATCTCATTGTTTTCTTTTATTTCAGCCTCATATATTTTTTTATCTAATATATACCATTTATTAGTTTCAATTTCTTGTACATTATATATACCTTTTTCTAGTTTTTTTGATGCTGCCACTCCATTTTTGTCTGTTACTATTGTATCTACTAGTTTATTTTCCATATCATAAATATTAAATTTAACTCCTTCTATAGGGCTTCCTACTTCTGTTTCTAATATATTATTTTTATCTTCACTAAGCTTATTTATTTGAATCTTTCCTTTTATTTTTTCATTTTCTATTGTTATTTCATTAGTTTCATTAAATTTAACTGATGCTTTTATTTTTTCATTATTTAATACATAGTTATCTTTTGTTTCAACTTCTTTTATGTAATAATTTCCTATTACTAAATCTTTTGATAAAGCTTCTCCATTTTCATCTGTTTCAAGTTTTTCAATACATTCATCTTTCTCATTTAGTATTTTAAACTTTACACCTGCTAGTCTTACCGAATTATCATCTTTGTCTTGTTTTATTATTTTTATTTTTCCTTTTTTCTTCTCATTTTCTATTTTCAGTTCTGCTGTTTCATTCCAATTAACAGTAACTGATTTATCAACTCCTATACTATATTCTTGTTTTGTTTTTGTTTCTCTAACTATATAATTTCCCGTATTAACAGTTGTCGAAGCTTTTCCATTTGCATCTGTTACAACATGATCAATTATCTTTCCACTTGCATCAATAATATCAAATTCCACTCCCTCTAATTTTGTATTGTTGTCGTCTTGATCAACTTTTTCTATAGATATAGTTCCTTTCTGACGATGGTTTGATACAGAAAACATATATACTTCATTATATCCTAAATTAATTTCGTATTTTTTCTCGTCTAATACATATCCTTCATTAGTTTCTATTTCTTCAACAATAACTTTTCCACTTGGCATATGGTCACAATGTACGTAACCATTTTGATTTGTTGTACATATTCTCTTTCTTCCATCTTCATATGTAATTTGAAATTTTACACCACTCATAGGTTTACCAGTATCGCTACTTACTTTCAATATTTGAATTTCGGATTGTTTCTCTGGTATCTTCAAAAGAATCTTACTTTTCCCTTCTTCTATTCTATTAGAAAATATTACATAGTTTTGTTTTCCTTCAATTTTGCTTGCAACATAATATAGTACATCCAATTCTGATTTTATTGTATAATCCACTCTTGCTTCTGCACCTTCAACAATACTTTTCTTTGGTATCATTACTTTAAATGTCTCGCCTGGCAAGAATTCTGTTTTTGGATTACCATTTATATCTGCTGTAAATATATCATCATTAGCATAATCAATTTCATCTATTATAATTTTCGACTTTACATTTGCTTCTGTTACCTTATATTTTGCAGAATAATAGTTATTATCTTTATCTAGAATAAAATTGTCTTCCTGAATTACATCTGGATGTATTATTTCTTCCCTTTGTTTATTTGCAGCAATATTTACTAACTTATATATTGCATCAACAACCTTTTTACCTCTTCTTTGTATATCTTCTAAATTTTGATTATTAATTTCTGTCTCCCCAGCTCTAAAATGAGTATATATATTTTCAATTTTTGCATTAGGCTCATTTCCATGTTTTATAATCCAATAAACAGCTTGTTTTGTTGCTAGATAAGCATCATCTTCTGTTTCTACACCTAAATCCTTTGGAGAAACATTTGGATACCCATTTTTTAATACTTGCCATATTTTATCGTTTCTTAGCTCTTCTCTAACTAGTGCATCATAATTCTCATATTCTCCTGGTAGCCAGCCTACTCCATCCAAGTCTTGGTCCATACAATATGCAATTTTTTTATTTCCATCTTGATCTGTATAATATGTTCTTGAATATGTTATATACATCCATTTATCTCTATAATCACTCCAATATTGAATAGTATAAAAACCTAAACCCCCCCTTTCAATATTAAGCGTATCTCCTATGTTTACAGTACTTGCCAAAGCAAAAGCAGTTGGCCAAAGTATCATCAATATTTGAAAAATTACTAACATTTTTTTTAATTTTAATTTAACCATAATTTCCATATAATCAATTATATAAACGTATTAAAATTATTTAATTGATTAATTCCTTTCTCAGTTTATTTAGATGTTTTCCTGTACAGCTTGTACACATAGTCTTTGATTTACTTTATTTTTTATACATGTTATTAAAGTAAGTCTATTATCTGTTGTTCCTTCTAATTTGCTCCAATCTGTTTCTAGTATTTCTTTTTTTGTATCAACAATATATTTTCTTTCTCCATATTTAGTTGTATATACTATTTCATCTCCTGGTTCTAACTCGTTTATCCTAGCAAAATAAGAATATTTATTTCCTCTGTTGTGAGCTGCAAGTCCAACATTTCCGTCATATTTTGCCGTTTCTTCTATGTGCCCTATGTAATCTCTTAATATCTCATTAGTACTTCCTTCTTTTACTGTTCCATTTAAATTTATTTTTTCAATTTTTAAAGAACCTATTAAATCTTCCTCAAATCCATCATCTTCAGTTACTTCTTGTTCGACATCTTCTGTATTACCAAGTTGCTCACTTGTATTTTGTTTTTCTTGTTCTATAACTTTCTTATCATATGAAAATAAAAAGCCTATAGCAACAATTAAGATGAGCACAATAAATAAAACAAATATTTTTTTGTTCATGCTTTGATAGTCCTTTCTTAAAACACTCAATCTAATTTCAAAATTTAATTTTTGCAAAGAAAATAAACACATAAAATACCTATTTTACGTTTTAGTTAGTATATTTAATAGAATAACATTACAAAAATGGCTTTTTGTATTTTCTTTTTATTTTGGATTTTATTTTAGAATAAATTTTCTTGAAAAAATCATTTGTGATATAGTAATTTGATATATCAAAATTTAACTAATCTAATTATACATTATTTTAAGATATAGTCAATATGTTTTTTACATATTTTTACAGTTTCATATGTCATAATTCGACATTTTATTAATTGCACTAATGTAGTCTATATAACTTCATGACCAGTTTCGTAATTTTTCAGATATTTAACCATTCCTTGCCTTTGCTCAGTCTACATTAAGTACAAATATTTTATTTAAAATTATTTGGTATTAATTTAATATTTATAAAATATAACAAAAGAGATTATAAAACTTCTAATCGTCTTATAATCTCATATTTTAAACTATGCTTCTGGTTCTATTAAACCAAAGTTTTTGTTATCTTTTAATTTGTATATAACATTTACTTTTCCTGTTTCGATGTTAACAAATGTTAAGAATCTGTTTTGTGGTTGTTCTTCTAATAATAATTTAGCATCTTCTGCTCCCATTGGTTTTATACTATAATACATTGTTTTAACTATTTCATCTTCTATTTCATGCTCTTCAGCTCTGCTTGCTTCTTTAGCTCTTATAGATTCTGTCATATTTTGCTTGTCCTTTTTAGTTTTCATTTTTCTAATTTGGCCCTCTAATATGTCAATATCTTTATCTATTGAAGCATACAAATCATTGCTTGCTGTTACAGCTCTGAATGATTCCCCATTAACAGATATTTGCATTTCTGCAACTTGGTCTCCGCCTTCTTTTTTTATTGTTACAAATAAATTTATATCTTCTGTATCAAAATATTTTTCTATTCTTTCTGCTTTTGTATCAATATAATTTTTTATTGCGTCTGTTGCCTTTAGTTCCTTTCCTGTTATTTTTATGTTCATAAAAATCGCTCCTTTCAATTTATCGAAATGTATTTTTCTTGCGACTTCATTATATATGTTTTTTGTACTTTTTTCAAGTGTTTTTTGTTCTTTTGTTGTTTTTGCATTCTTGTTGTTACATTTGTTTATTTTTAATGTTTATACACATATAGAAAATAAGATATGTATAGACGTAAAGAAAATCTGTAAACACTTAGTTTTATACACTCCATATGGCATTTTTTATATGTTTTATCTTATATTTTTCAGTTATTAAATACACTTCTACCACATCAAATCTTATTTGCTTATTTTCCAATTTATTTTTGCATACATAATATTGGGCTGTTTGCTCTATATGAATTTGCTTTGTTTTAGTTACAGCTTCAGCTGGTCTTCCATATTTTAAATTTGTTCTAGCTTTTACTTCTACAAATATTATTTTATTTTTTTCAGTTGCTATTATGTCGATTTCTCCTTGTTTCCCTCTATAATTTCTTTCTAAAATTCTATATCCACTACTACTTAAATACTTAGTTGCTAAATCTTCACCAATTTTTCCAATTTGTTGTTTCGTATTCACGTTTCCACTCCGCCTTTCCTCAATTAATTTCTCAATTACATATAATTGTTTTTCAAAATACATTGCTTAATCTACATTTAGAAATATACTCCACGTGATACTTAAGAATTCAATATTCATGACTAAATTGCCTCTTACTTAATTAGATTGTAGTTTAAAACTTTAACTAATTTTTTTGCCCGCTCTTACATAATAGTTTCCGGGAACTTGTTCTATTGTTCCCTCAATTTCCATTATTGTTAGCATAGAATTAACTTCAGAAATATCTTTATTTATTTTTTTAGCAATTTCTTCTGATGTCATTTCTTGTTCTAATAATCTAGAAATTTTACTAAAGTCTGTTACCACTGTATTATCATTACCTAAAATCACTTTGTTTTCTTTCTGATTTTTTTCTTCATTTTTGTCTTTTTTCCCAGAAGTACTCTTGTAAAAATTTTTTCCATACAAATCTTCTATTAATTGTCTTGGTGTTGTTACTATTTTAGCCCCATCTGCTAATAATTCGTTTATACCAGAACTATTTTTTTGGTCTAGACTTACAGGAATACAATACACCTTTTTCTTTTGAATTTTTGCATATGTTGCTGTTATTTTACTTCCACTTCTATGCTCTGCTTCTATAACTAAAACTGCATCTGCTAACCCACTAATTAGCCTATTTCTTTTTGGAAAATTGCTCATTTTTGTTTCTTCATTTTCCTCATACTCTGTAATTACACAGCCACCAACATCAATTATGTTATTATATAACCATATATTTTGTGATGGATAAATATATTTAAATCCACCTCCGAGTACTGCAATTGTTCTTCCAATTTCGTGCATTGCACCACAATGAGCTGATGTGTCTATACCTATTGCCATTCCACTAATCACACATATTCCTCTTTTTGCAAGTTCTGCCGCAAATATATTGGCATATTTTCTTCCATATTCAGAACAGTTTCTCGATCCAACTATGGCAACTATTTTTTGCTCATTTAATAATCCCACATTTCCTTGGCAATACAATTGTTCAGGATATTCCCTTATTCGTAACAGCCTTTGTGGGTATTTTTCTTCATAACATTTAATAATTTCTATAATTAATCATCCTTCCCTCTATAAAATTAACAATGAAATATACTTGAAATATAATTTTCTACAAACTATATGTAATCACATCTTTTTCCAAATTTTATATAGTAAAATTTCTAATTTTTATTGTCCTCTAACCATATTTTTCTATCTAGTCCAATATTTCCTATCTAAACTCCTATACTGTATAGCTTCTGCTATATGTTTTTTCTTTATTTCTTCTGAATTATCTAAATCCGCTATTGTCCTTGCGACCTTTAATATTCTTGTATATGCTCTTGCACTCATTTTCAATCTTTCGAATGCGGAATGTAGTAATTTTTCGGATTCTTTATCTAAGATGCAAAATTTATTTATTAGATTTGAATTTAGTTCTGAATTTGAAAAAATTTTATATTCTTTGTAACGTTCTCTTTGCTTTTCTCTAGCCTTATTTACTCTTTTCCTTATTTCGGTTGAAGTTTCTTCTATCTCATTTTCCTTTAAATCTGTGTATTTTACTGGATTAACTTCTACCTGTATATCTATTCTGTCTAATAAAGGTCCACTTAATCTATTCATATATTTATAAATAGCAGTTTCACTACAGGTACATTCTTTTTCTTTTGAGCCGTAATATCCACACGGACACGGATTCATAGAAGCAACAAGCATAAATCTACATGGATATACAATATTTCCACTTAGCCTATTAATGTTTACCTGTCCTTCTTCCATAGGACTTCTCAGTAATTCTAGTGTATTTTTATTAAATTGAGGTAATTCATCCAGAAATAACACTCCATTATGTGCTAAGCTTATTTCTCCTGGTTTAGCTATTTTACCACCGCCAATTAGTGCCGCAGGTGTAATTGAATAATGTGGAGCTCTGTATTGCCTATTGTTTATAATTGGCTCTCCCTGTGGCATATTTCCTGCAATACTATATATCTTAGTAATTTCTATTGCTTCTTCAAAAGTTAAATCTGGCAATATTGAAGCTACTCGTTGCGCCATCATTGTTTTACCTGAACCAGGACTTCCAATAAGCAAGCAATTATGACCTCCTGCTGTCGCAACTTCCAGTGCTCGCTTTACATTTTTTTGACCTTTCACATCTTCAAAATCTGTATTTATGTATTCAGTGTTATACTCAAATTCTGTTTTTTTCTCTGGAGAGATTTTAATTTTATTATTAAAAAATTCAATTACTTCTCTAAGATTTTCTACTCCAATCACATCTATTCCATCAACAAGAGCCCCTTCTTTTGCATTTTCTTTTGGCAGGATTATTTTATTAATTCCCTTTCTTTTTGCTTCTAAACAAATAGGCAAAATTCCATTAACTCTATTTATATGTCCATCTAAAGATAGTTCTCCAATTACAACAGTTCTTTCTTCTATCATTTTTATTACGCCCATGTTTAATAAAATGGCTACCGCAATTGGTAAGTCATAAAATGTGCCTTCTTTTCTTAAATCCGCCGGAGATAAATTGACTATAATTTTTCTGCTTAAAAACTCATGCCCAGAATTTTTTATCGCAGTTTTTACACGCTCTTTAGCTTCTTTTACACTAATATCTGGCAAGCCAACAATTTCCCAGCAAGGCATACCAGACGAAATATCTACTTGTACCTCTATTAAATAGCCTTCTAGTCCTCTAAGCGCAATACTATTTACTTTAGATAGCATAATTACGCACCACTTTCTATAAAAATTTAATAATTGGATTTTTCTTCGAATTAATTTTTTGAATAAAATTGTTTGATTTAAACTTTAATAAGTATATACCATAATTTTCCATTTTGCAAGTATAACTCATCGTCAAATTTCAACAAAATATGACATACCTGATTAATATCAATTAATCGCAGCACTTCTGATAATAACAATGGATGCCTCCGATTTTCACATGATAAAACCTTGATAAGATTCACTCTATCAAGGCTTACTAAACTATAAATATAAATTATTTTCTTCTATATATTGTACTATTTCCGGCTTTGTATATTTTTTGCATTCTTTATAATTTCCATTTTGTATAAGTTCTCTTATAATTCCAGAACTTACATTCGAATATTTTTTCTCATCTAAAAATTCAAAATTATTTTTATTTTGCTTTAATATTTCTTGTGTAGCTAATAAGCTTTTTGAATCTGAACCATTTCTTTCAAATATTATGTATTTAAAATTTTCTATTAACTCTTTTGCATTTTTCCAAGTAGGTAATTTTTCAAAGTTGTCTGCACCCATTATATAATAATTTTCCGTACTTTTATATTTCTGCTCTATTAATTCAAATGCCTGCAAGGTATTTAATGTTTGTTTTCGTCCTAACTCTATATTTTCAACCATTATTTTATCATCACAAATAAGCTCTAACATTTTATATCTATAATTTTCATCTATCAAACTAAGCTTATTATATAAGTTTCCAACTGGTACAAAATATACTGCATCCAAATTAAATTTTTCTATTGACATTTTTGCAACATTTATATGCGCATATGTTGGTGGATTGAAACTGCCACCAAAAAAGCCTAATTTTTTCATTATTTACATTTCTCCTTTAAAACCAAAAATCAATTAAAATTTTAATACACATTTTTGCATTTCTAAAAATTTTACATAGTTTTTTTGATTGTTATTTAATTTTCTACTTTGTTTAATCTTATAATATTAAATACTTAATTTTTCATTTAAGATAATTCTTTTTCTTAATTTCATGATAAATTATACGTATTTTTATACTTTTTGTAAAGATTTTTCTACTAATCCTTGCAAATTTACCAAATTCATGGTACAATAATATGCGTTATAATTACAAACTCAAAGGGAGGTGCAATAAACATGCCAAATATCAAATCTGCAATCAAACGTGTAAACGTTATAGAGAAGAAAACTGCTAGAAATAATATGATTAAATCTGGATATAAATCAGCTGTTAAGAAATTTGAGCAAGCTGTTGAAGCTGGAAAAGTTGAAGACGCAAAAGTTTTACTTTCTGAAGCTACAAAGAAAATAGACCAGGCTTGTACAAAAGGAGTTATCGTTAAGAATACAGCTTCTAGAAAAAAATCTGCTTTAGCAAAAAAATTAAATGCAATGAATGCATAAATAAAAAATTGTGCACAGTTTTTTATTGAGTAGAATCGTAATAACATTTGTTATTGCGATTTTATTTTTTCTCTATGCTCATTGCATTTATTTCAAGTGTCTTTCTGCCTTAACTCCTCCTACAATTTTTTATTTAAATTTATCAAATACAATATTGTATATTATAGAACAATCATTACTACATTACTTTATATCAATTTTGCCATTTATTTCAACTATATTTTTCATCTTTTATATGATATCATTTATATAGTAGATTTAAAATATAATTTTGCCTGTTGGCTGTAATTATATAATATGTATCAAATTAATGGAGTAAAATACAAAAACCTTACAATAACATATTTTTCAATATATTATAAATAAATTAGAAAGGATGGATTTTTAAATGTTTTTGATTTTTAAGAGCTTTTTTTATAAATTTCTTTCTGTTTTTGATTTTTCTTTTGAGCCAAAAGTAAAAAATCTTATGACTGCAGGTGTACAAATTTCGTTTATTTTAGTACTATTTGCCACACTTATAATGTCTATTTACTTAACAATGAATCAATCTTACATAGTATATGAAATTGGCTCTTCTCTTTTTAAGTCTTTCACAATGTTTATGGCAATTTTCTTTATAAGTGGAATTGCATTTAATACTATTTTAAAAGAAAAAACTAGTAGATAAATTTTCTAACCTATATTTTCATAAAAAAGATGCACATTTAAAGTAATTAAACTCTTTGTGCATCTTTATTATTATTTATTCATTTCTTCTATAAACATTTTGTTCAACATTTGTGGATTTGCCTTGCCTTTTGTAGCTTTCATTGCTTGTCCAACTAAGAATCCTAAGGCTCTGTCTTTTCCTGCTTTGTAGTCTGCTATTGATTGTGGATTTGCTTCTAATACTTGCATTACAACCTCTTTTATAGCACCTTCATCAGAAATTTGTATCCATCCTTTTGCTTTTATTATTTCTTCTGGCTTGCGTGTTGTAGCATCTTCTACAAACATTTCCTCAAGTACTTTTTTACCTATTGCAGAACTTATTGTTCCTTTGTCTATCAATTCTACTAGACTTGCAAGTTCAGCTCCTGTAAATGGAATATGTTCTGGCTCCAGCTCTTCCTCGTTTAATATACGCGAAATATCTGATAAAATCCAGTTTGCAACTGCTTTTGCGTTTTTGCATATTTTCTCTGCAGCTTCAAACAAGTTTGATAAATATTTAGAAGCAGTAAGTAATCTAGCATCTTTTTCAGATAACTTGTACTCTTCCATGTATCTTGTTTTTCTGCTTTCTGGCAACTCTGGAAGTGTTTTTCTTATATTTTCTATATATTCATCAGATAATTTTATTGCAACCAAGTCTGGCTCTGGGAAATATCTGTAATCTTGTGCATCTTCCTTATTTCTCATAGAAAATGTTCTACCAGATACATCGTCCCATCTTAGTGTTTCTTGCTCTATAATTCCGCCATTATCTAGTACTTCTGACTGTCTTTGAATTTCATATTCTATTGCTCTTGAAATTGACTTAAATGAGTTCATGTTTTTCATTTCTGTACGTGTTCCAAATGGTGTTCCTGGCTTATGTATAGAAACGTTTACATCTGCTCTAAATGAACCTTCTTGCATCTTACAATCAGATACTTCTATGTATTCTAATGTAGATTTTAATTTTTTCAAATAAGCATCAGCTTCTTTTGCAGACCTTAAGTCTGGTTCAGAAACTATTTCTATTAGAGGAACTCCAGCTCTGTTTAAATCAACTAAGCTTCCCTCGCTAAACTCGTTGTGGTTTAACTTTCCAGCATCTTCTTCAATATGAATTCTTAAAATTCTTATTTTTTTCTTTTCACCGTTTTCTTCTTCAATTTCTATGTAACCATTGTTGCAAAGAGGCTTGTCAAACTGTGAAATCTGGTAAGATTTTGGTAAGTCTGGGTAGAAATAATTTTTTCTATCGTTTTTACTGTCTTTTGAAATTGAACAATTTGTTGCAAGGCCTGCTTTTACGGCATATTCTACTGCTTTTTCGTTTAATACTGGAAGAGTTCCTGGCATTGCCATACAAATTGGGCATGTGTGTGTATTTGGCATTCCACCAAATTCTGTTGAGCAGTTGCAGAATATTTTTGTTTTTGTAGAAAGCTCTGCATGGACCTCTAGTCCTATAACAACTTCATAATCTTCTCTTGCCATTTTTTACTCTCCTTTCTTAAATTCTGGTTTATATTTTTCTCTGAATTTTTCTTTTTGCTCAAATGTATATGCAGCATTTAATATTGTTTCTTCATCAAATCTGTTTCCAATAAGTTGCATTCCTATTGGCATTCCTTCGCTATCAACTCCGCAAGGTATTGATATTGCTGGAACTCCGGCAATATTTATTGAAACTGTACATATATCAGCCAAATACATTTCTAATGGATTGTTTGATTTTTCTCCAATTCCGAATGCTGTTGTTGGAGCAACTGGTGTTAATAAAACATCATATTTTTCGAAGTTTTTATCAAATTCCTTCTTTACGAATGTACGTACTTTTTGAGCTTTTTTGTAATATGCATCATAGTAACCAGATGATAGCACATAAGTTCCTAATATAATTCTTCTTTTTACTTCTGGTCCGAAGGCTTCGCTTCTTGAATTTACGAATAATTCTTTCAAGTTCTTGTAGTCTTTTGCTCTGTATCCATAGCGGATTCCATCAAATCTACCTAAATTTGAACTTGCCTCTGCACAAGCGATTATGTAATATGTTGCAAGTGCATACTCGGCAACATCAAGTGAGCATTCTTCAACAATTGCTCCCATTTCTTTGTATTTTTCTATGGCTTCTTCTAGTTTTGCTTTTACTTCAGCATTTATTCCTTCTCCGAAGAATTCCTTTGGAACGCCTATTTTTAATCCTTTAACATCATTTTTCAAAGACTTTGTATAGTCCTTTTTCTCTATGTTATATGATGTAGAATCTTTTTCATCATGACCTGCAATCAAGTTTAAAAGCATAGCACAGTCTGTTACGTCTTTTGTGATTGTTCCTACTTGGTCTAGTGATGAAGCAAATGCAACTAGTCCATATCTTGAAACTAATCCATAAGTTGGTTTTAATCCAACAACTCCACAGAAAGATGATGGCTCACGAATAGATCCACCTGTGTCTGAACCTAAAGCCCATGGCACCATGTCTGCTGCAACTGCTGCTGCAGAACCACCTGATGAACCTCCTGGTACTTTGTTTAAATTCCATGGGTTGTGTGTAATTTGCATTGCAGAATTTTCTGTTGAACTCCCCATCGCAAATTCATCCATGTTTAGTTTTCCTAAACTGATTATGTCTTGCTCTTTTAGCTTTTCAACAACTGTCGCATCATATGGTGCAACAAAGTTTTCTAGCATTTTAGATGCACAAGTTGTTTTTACACCATTTGTACATAGGTTGTCCTTTATTCCAATTGGAACACCTGCAAAACTTGATTTTGCTCCACTTTTTCTTTCTTCATCAACCTTAACAGCTTCTTTTTCTGCTTCATCTAAAGTAGTTGTAATAAAGGCTTTTACATCTTTTTCTTTATCTTCAATTCTTGCTTTGTAAGCTTTTACAATTTCTTCTGAAGATAATTCATTTTTATTCAATTTTTCCACAAGCTCGTGGACTGTAAGTCTTGTAATATCTTCCATCTGCCAATTTACCTCCTATATGTGTTTTTTTACCTCCGTAAAAATCTCGTCATTTATATCTTGAATAGTTCTAATTTTTCCATCTTTAACACATTTTATTTCGTACCAATTATATTCTTTAGAAAGCTCGCATGCCGCATTATAGGCTTGTGTTAAATACACTTGGTCTTTCTCATGTATGTCCTTTTTTGCCTCATGTGTTATTTTGTTTTCTCTATTTTTCATAAGCTTTGCAGAATATTCTGGTGGCATATTCAAGAAAAACACCTCTGCTGGAACTGGAAGTCCGTATAAATTAAACTCAAAATCCCATAACCAGTCTAAAAACTTTTTTCTTTCAGACTTATCTTGAATTTTTCCTGCCTGATGAACCATATTAGCCGTGGTATATCTATCTGCAAGAATTATTCCACCATTCTCATAGTACTCTTTATATTGTGTTACATAAGTTGCATATCTATCTGCCGCATAAAATGTAGAAGCAATATATGGGCTAATTGCTTTTGCATCTGTGCCAAACTCTCCAGCCAAATACATTTTAACTAGTGAAGATGATGGACTATCGTAGTTTGGAAAACTAACAGTTCTATAATCTATTTTTTCGTCTGTTAGCCTCTTCTTCAAAGTCTCTAGCTGTGTCTGCTTGCCACTTCCATCTGTTCCATCTATTACAAATAATTTTCCCATATTCATGCGTTCCTTTCTCTCTTAAGATATAACCTTTGGTATTTTAAACATATCTCTTTCTTTTTCTGGTGCGTTTGCCATTAGTCCTTCATGATTTTCAAATATTTTTACTTCATCTTTTCTAAATACATTTGAATTCTCATTTGCACCGATTGTTTCTTGTAAATCATCTATTGGTGCCTTGTTTACAATTTCTGCAAAATTTAAAATATCTTGCAAATTGGCTAAATAGTTGTCTATTTCATCATCTTTTATTTTTAAATCTGCAAGATTTGCTATATGTAATAATTCTTCTTTACTAACCTTCATTCTATTTGCTCCTTTCATGACATTTAGTTTTCAAATTAAGTCTTGAAAGCCTTATTTTTATACTCCCATATTCTACAATAAAAATGGCGTAAAATCAATACTATTTGTTGCAAAATCAACCTTTTTCTTATTTAAATCCTATTAAAATATGTAATTAGTAAAATGTATAACAAAGGCAGATGGAAGTTGAACCGCAATCCAACTTCCACCTGCCTTTATTGTTATGTTATTTTTTTGTACGTTACCATATAAAGTTCTTTTTCTGCACCCACTGTACTATAATTGCCTGAAACATTCACGATTTCGTATTCAGTATAATCGAATTCCGAAATAAATTCCAGATACTCTTGTGAATTTGGTGTTTCAAATAAGTAATAACCTTTGTACTCTTCAGTTTTTGGGTATGTTTTTTCATTTATTTTCTTTTCAAAAATAAATATTCCTGAAATAAAAGACATTACCAGCGTACAAATTGCCAACATTAGCAATATAATTTTAACATGATTCCTTACTTCAATCAAATTAATTTTCATCTTTTGTTTCATAATATTAGTCTCCTTACAATTGTTCGGAGGCTTACACCTCCGAATAGTTTTACCTTTTCAAAGGTGTGACAACTCTTGTCAACGTATTTATTATAGCATAAATCAATATTTTTGTAAAGTTCTTTATGTCTTTAACACTGTTATTGGTAGCACATATATTCCATCTGGTCTTCTCACAACAGCATCGTATAATCCACATATTATACACATAAATTTTGGTTTTACCTCTGCCATCTCATAAAATTTCTTTAGAGTTTCGGCTGCCTCTTCTTCTTTGTTTGAACCTAGTTTAATTTCTATTGCTCCATACTCGCCATCAGCAATTTCAACTATTGCATCTACTTCCATTCCAGTTGTATTTTCTCTATAGTGATATAACTTTGCATCTATACTTTCTGCATAAATTCTCAAGTCTCTCTCGCATAAAGCCTCAAAATATAATCCAAATGTATTTAAATCATTCATTAATTTTTCTGGAGTAATGTTAAGTGCCGCACACCCAAGTGATGGGTCAACAAAATGTCTTTTTGGATTTTTTCCCACATTCGCTTTTGAACGAATTTTATACATGAAGGAGTTTTGGTTTTCTATAAGATGTAATCTGTCTAGCACATCTAGATAATCGGTTACCGTGTTTCTGCTTACTAACAACTCCTCTTCATCTGTGCTTTCTGCAATGTCTTTTACTAACACTGTTATTGGAGAAATTGATGTTTCATTTCTCGCAAGTGACCTTATTAGCATTTCCATTTTATTTTTGTCTCTTTTTACTCCGTCAATTTCGGTAATATCTTTTTCAAGTACTGCTTCCCAATAACTTTTAGTTATTCTCCTTGCACTTTCTGCGCTAAGTCCAACAGTTTCTGGCCATCCACCTCTAACAATTAACTCTGCAAGCCAACTAAATTCTGGTTTTGCAACCTTTTTATTTTCAACTTTTCCATTAAACAGATCCATTAAAGATACTTCTCCTGTGGAATCTCCAGACTCATACAATGACATCGTATACATTTTCATTTTGCATATTCTTCCTGCTCCAGAATGGTGAACCTGTGTTGTGGCTGGAGTTGCTGAACCAGTTAAAATATATTTACCTTTTTCTCTATCTTGATCGCATTTATACCTAACAGCATCCCAAATAGCCGGAACCTCTTGCCATTCATCAATTGTCCTAGGAAATTCTCCATCTAAGACTAAATTTACGTCCATTTCAGCAAGATGTTTTTCTCTAAAATTATCTACCGTATTATTCAGAAATGATGCACTATTTGAATGGTTAAGTGCTGTCCACGTTTTTCCACACCACTTTGGTCCTTGTATGCTAATTGCGCCAAAAATTTTCAAGTATTCGTCTATTTTTTTATCAATTAATCTCTCTTTATATTCTTTTTTGGTTAATTTCATATACAAATTCCTTCCTTTTGTACTAAATATTATATATTATTTCATATTTAGTATAACCTATTTTTTATATTTTAGCAATACCATTGTGCGTTTTTTAGAAATTTTATTGTGCACTTTTTAATAGTTTTGTTGTGCAACTTTTATCGATTTTGTTGTGCATTTTTACATTGCAAAAGCAGATACTTTAATTGAGCATTCCGTGTTTCTGTATATTATTTTTCTCCAAAAACTTCCTTTTTTATCCACTTGCATTTTATTTAATTCCGTGTTATAATTCTAATTGATGGTGCATTATTCTAGTAATGCTTTCTATTATGAGGGTGGGGCTAAAAATCCACTAAAGGGCACATCGTTGAAGTTCCTTGTTAATGCGCGAAATGCCAGTTTTGTGTGTTTTCAGGGAGTAAGATTTTAGGGAAATATGTAATGGCATACATATCAGGCTCCCTATTATCGCGGAGGCTTAGATAGATCTACGTTTTAAGTATAACCTATGTACAAATACATAGTGTAGCCTGTCTTGAGTGATAGCATTGGGATTATACGTTTATCTTTGTATATGAAATTTCTATTGCAAAAGGGACTAATCTTAGAAAAGTATTTCAAGGAAAACTTCTAGAATGTTTGTTTCATTAGAAGCATAGAATTGTAAGGATTAAGGTACGGACTTAAGTGGCAATCTGGCATTCCTTTACCTGGAATATCTGCTTGAAAAGGAAACTGCTTAACAGTAATGGTAAGTAGCAGATAGAGAAATTAGGCTAGACCTCAAACCGTAAAATTTACTTATAATTTTACCATCTTAACTTTAATTTAGAAATTAATCGATAGTGTTCTAACACTATCGAAATATTTAATTTAAGGAGATTTTTTAATTATATGAGTAAAAACGATAAATCCTCTAAGGAGAATTTAACAAACACAGAAGATTCCACCAATTCAACCAATAAAGCAAATAACAATTCAAAGAATAAAGTGGCGGAAAACAATAGTGTAACCAATTCAAAAATTAATAAAGAAAAAAACTCTAATATAAGGTGGTTAGTCACTGTATTTATCACAACATTTATTTTGTCAATTGTATTCTCATTTATATCAACAAACTCGATTACAAATTTACCATTATTTCCTGCTGTATTAATATTATTTTTAGTTATATTTATTGGTATATTTTTTGATATAATTGGTGTTGCTGTTACCGTCGCAGACGAAAATGAATTCCATGCAAAAGCATCAAAAAGAATCGCAGGCTCCAAAACATCTGTAAGATTAATTAGAAATTCTGCCAAGGTTGCAAACTTCTGTGCCGATGTAATTGGTGATATATGTGGGGTTTTAAGTGGTTCAATAAGTGCTTCAATAGCATTAAAGATTACAGCTTCATTTGGAATTTCGTTCAACATACAATTTTTAATAAGTGCCTTAGTTGCCTCTCTTACCGTGTCTGGTAAGGCAATTGGAAAAACAATAGCTCAAAAAAGTGCAACTAAAATTGTACATGCTGTTGCAGTAGTTCTTAACAAACTACACTTAAACCAAAAATAGACATGCAAAATGAGCAAATATGTACAACCTAGAAACAGAGCAGAAATTGTATATTTCCCATAAAATAAGTACTAATTTATATTTCATAACGTTTTAACACATTGCTCTTAGTCGGAGCTCCTTGCGAACTCCTCAAAAAGCAAACTTCTTGTTTTACTTTTAAAATATAAATTAGTACTTTTTATTTAATATTTTTGCATGCAATTTTTCTTCGTTCCCGAATTGTATCTTTTTTCCTATTTGTATCTTATTACTCTATATTGTATTTTTAATAATATTTTTAATACAGAGTTGTTTAATGGGTATGATCTATGTAGTCCAGATAAATCAAGTTTGTCACTTAAGTTTATCCTATTATCAGTCAAATTTTGTACATATCCAGCCTGCCATAAAGTGTCTCTTTCTGCATTTGTATATAATCCATATGGATACGTAAATACTTTTAAAATGTTATTATCTTCTAGATTATTTTCCAAATCTTCTTGAGCCTTATTAGTGTCTGAAAGCAATCTTTCTGGAGTTTCTTTATCATATTGTGTATGTGTATAACCATGAAGATAGATTGACATTAGTCCACTTTCTTTCATTTCTTTTGCTTGTTCCCATGTATAATATCCATTTGTTCCAACTGTATCACTTATTTCGAATGATGTCATTGGAATGTTATATTTTTTTGCAATCTCGAATGCATATTTGTACACTCCTGTATATCCATCGTCAAAAGTTACTAAAAAGCTCCATTTTGGTATTGCCTTCTCTCCATTTTTATATGCTACTAGGTCTTCATAACTTATTGGTTTGTAACCCAATTTCATAAGTCCTGTCATCTGTTTTTCAAATTGTTTTACTGTTGTTTGCATATAATCATATTCTATTTGCGATTCGTCCTCAACTATATCATGATATACGAATACTGGTATTTGTAAATTTTTTTCACCAATATAATATGTGTTGTTTACTGTTGCCACCTCATAAATTATAAAACTTACTATTGCAAGTATTAATACTAGTAATACCGATAATATAACTTTTTTTACCGTGCTCATTTTTTTCTTTTCTAATTTTTCTTCTTTATTCATTATTATCTACTTTCCTCCTCTACCTTTGAAACTTTTTTCATTCCTTGTATCTTTTTATTTCCAACAGTTCTAAGCCCATTTTCCATAAGTTTTATTAGTTCTTTTTCCTCAATAGGTAAAAATGTTCCCGTTTTTTCCGAATAAATATATCTCACATACTCATTTTTTTCTTTGTTTGCAGATATACAACAGGTATATTTTCTCTCCCCATCTTCTTCAACATACATATCCATAATTTGAACTTTTTTAGCTTCCTTTGTACTAAAAACATCGGGTAAAATTATCTCATAATATAGCATTTTTTCTACAAAGCCCATATCAGTACCAGACATAAAACCCTCAATTTTTTGAAGTGCATATTTCATTTTTTGTTCCATGTTCGGTATCAGTTCTAATTTATCCCTAAGCCTATCTATCAATATAGCTAAATATTCGTCTCCCTCATATGTATAGCCAAACTTTTCATCCATTTCTTGCATTTGTTCGTCTGAAATTAATTTTCTTGTTGAATAATCTGGCTCTCTCCCAAATAGTCTTGTTTTCCTATGAGCTTGTATGAATTTCATATCTCTTTGTAAATCCGCCTCATATTCAACCCCATCTATTTTGAAAATTGAATAAACATGTAAATCATCTTCCGCATGAACAGCTTCAGCCTCTATTCCAATTCTTTGAAGTAAGCTATTATATGTGTTTGTAAGTGATACACATATAACCTTGTTACTCTTCAAATCTTTAGGCGTTCGTATTTTTCTTGCTGACCTATATATCATCCTTCTGGTTTTACTATTTCCAAGCCAGTATTTCTCGTCAAATGTAAACAATTTGCCTAATTGCAAATAAATGTACCTTGCTTGTTCAATTTGAGTTAAATTTGCAGGCATTCTTCTTAATACATTTTCAGTCAAATTATTAATGTCCATAAAATCACACCCTTCGGGTGGTATTATACTATATAAAATAAATTTATTCAATATAAACGGAATTTAATAATTATGTAAATATGTATAAAAGGTTTAAAAGAATATAATGATTTAATCCCGAAACAACTAAGTATTGTTCACAGGTTGCTTATTCTTATTATTAACTCGAAAAAAGAAGTATTCCCTTAAAAATTACTCTCTAAGTTAGCAAATTTCTATGTCACTATATAGATTGTCACTTTATAAAACTAATAAAATTACTCAACATTCTAAAATACTAAAGGTACATATTTAATTGTTAGCAAGTAAAATTATTACAAAAAAAAGAACAATAATTATTAAATTTATGATATTTTTACATTATTTTTAATAATTATGGTTCTTTTTAATTATCCGTTATATTTTTATAGTTTTGTCATTTATACAATTTTCTTTAGAACGTTGTTTGTAATCTAACATAACACCAGTTGCTTTCAGCGACACCATCACCAAAAGCTGCTCTTCCGTTACCATCAAATCTTACGTAACATCCATATGTATTTTGATCAAAGAACATTCCTTTAAACGATTCTGATGACCAGTAAATATAGCTCATTTTGAATTGACCATAGTTTCCGCTACCAGACATACTAAGTCCCATTTTAGCTGCAAATGCTGCCCATGCACTCCAAGGTGGTACTGTCCAGCCATTACCACTTTTGCTTTGTGCACCCCAGAAATCATATTTATTAGAGTCTACGTCTTTTAATGCCATTACATGGAATCTCTTGTTTCCAGAACCAGAAGGTTGTAGTACATCTTTTGTTCCAAATGGACCGTTATAATTTTTCTGAACTATTTTATAACTTTTTGTACCAGAAACAGCTGCATAATTGTATGACTGGCCTTCCCAAGTTCCACTTGCACCATTCTTTAAATCTACAAATATTACACCGTCTGCGACTCCATCGCTATTTACATCTGTGTAATATCCTACTCCCGAGCTTGCAGTGAAAGGAGCACCATTTATTGTTATTTTATATGTTGCCGATGCCGCAGTGTAGTTTGCTGTAGCTGCACTTGTTACTGTTATAGTAGCAGAACCTGCCATAATAGGTTTTACAGTTACAGTGTTTCCTCTTATGCTTGCAGTCGCAAACTTCGAATTTGATGAAGAAACGCTTAGTGAACCTGTATTACCGCTTACCGAAAAAGTTACATTATTAAAGTTTGTTGAAGTTCCACTGGTTGCGGAAAGTTTTAAAGTTCCACTTGCCTTATTTATTTTTGTAGTTTCGGTTATAACTTTAGTTGTATATCCAGCTTTGCTTGCTCTTACTGTTACTGTAAATGATGAAACATTTGTTATTGTTGGCATTGTCGTACTATATGTGCCTCCATTTATTGAATACTCTATTTTTGCATCACTTGGATTTGCACTTACATTTGTTAATGCATTATGTGCTTTTCCATCATATGTTCCATTATATGGTGTTGCACTTAAGCTTATTGTTCCATTATTTACTGTTGCAGTATATGTTGCTGATTTTGCTGTATAATTGCTTGCTTCTGCACTTGTTACTGTTATTGTTGCCTTTCCCACGGTTGTTCCCGATTTTACTGTTACAGTATTTCCACTTACACTTGCTGTTGCTATATTGTTATTATTTGAAGAAACACTTAATGTTCCTGTATTTCCACTTACTGTAAAAGTTGCGTTACTTGGATATGTTATTGTTCCACTCGTCGCAGATAACTTTAATTTTCCTTCTGCTTTGCTTACTTTTACTGTTTCTGTTGTTATTTGTGTCTTATAGCCTTCTTTACTTGCCTTTACTGTTACTGTAAATTCTGATGTATTTGTTATTGTTGGCATTTTTTCATTATATTCGTTTCCATCTAATGAGTATTCTAATTTTGCATCGCTTGGGTTTATACTTATACTCGTAAATGCATTATGTGCTTGTCCATCATATACTCCATCGTATGGAATTGCTTCTAATTCTATTGTTCCATTTTTAACTGTTGCCACATGTATTACTTTGTTTTCTGCGTACTCTCCATTTGCTGAACTTCTTACTATTATATTAGCCTTTCCAGCTACCGTTTCTGGTTTTACTGTTATTGTATTTCCCTCAATAGATGCTGTTGCTATGTTTGAAGCATCTGAGCTTACTGTCAGCTCCCCTCTTGATGTGTTATTTGTTACTTCAAATGTTCCGCTATTTGGATACGTATATGTTCCATTTTTTGAAGATATCGTCAAATCGTCTGCTTTTGCAATTCCATCATATATTATTTCTACATCTCCGTTTTCCTTATCTTTTACTAAAAATTTATATTCATCATTTACTATTATCTCTGCATTTTTTTCATCTACTTTTTCTTTAGAACTTAAATTATAATTCTTCTTCCCAGTACTTATTTGTTCCAAATATGTATCCAAGTCAACTTTCTTACTCTCAACCTGTATATCTACCTTTTCAAGTTCTAATGCTTCTTTTATTCCTGCTACTGTTTGTATTTTTTGTGTACTCTTTGCCTTATCAAACAAATTGTTATTTCCAACTACCAGATTAATAGTTACACCCGCTAATATCATTATTATTACAATTGTTATTACTAAAGCAATTAAAGTAATTCCTCTCATTTCTTTTGTTCTCATACTTTTTTGTCCTCCTATGTTATCCTATAATCATTAATTATTCTACTTAATGATAAATTAACTGAAATAATTATAGCAAAAAAAATATAAAAATCAAGATAAAAAAGTAATTGTTATATAAAAGTAATTTTTAATTCTAATGTGAAATCATACAAATAAAAATACCTATAATTGGCTAGGTATATATATAGTTAAACTATGAGTATTATCATTAAGTACAAGACTTAACGAGATTTTTTTATATGTTTTACCTTTTGCATATATATTTTTCCTAATTTTCTCTTTTATATATTTTTTCATACAATCAATATTATTATGTTGTATTATACTTTTCAAAAACGCAAGCTTCCCGACCACTTTTTAATACTAGTGTATTAAAAGTGGTCGGGAATAAGCATATTTTTGTGTTTAAATAATTATTTAAAATAATTTAATGCTGTAACCAAACTATTTTTTCATTTTTGCCCGCATGTGTAGTTTAACCAAATCTTAGAACTCCTTCTGCCTTTTCCACAATTTTCAGCCTTGTTTGATGGAGTATTATATCATAATGTTTCTCCGTTTCTTGCCAAATAATATTCTAGAACAACTTTATTCATTATTTTTTTTGCTTCGCTTTCTTCTGTTAACTTCGCAGATTCCTGTGTACTCTTTATTACTCCATCACCTCCAACAACAGCATTAATACTCACTCCTGCTAGTATTAATAAAACTACTATTGTGATTACCAGTGATATTAATGTTATTCCGTCTTTTTTTATCATTATTCAATGTCTTCATATGTATCTCCTTCATTTTTCTTCTTTTCATAACATTTATATTAATTTTATAACAATTTGTTTTAAAAATCATTATAACGTTTTGTTTTATCATATAATTTTTTTATAGTAAATTTTTCCAATTTTTTATAAAAGGAGTTTATAATATGGAAACACGTATAAAAATTTTAAGAGAAGACCATGATTTAACTCAAAAACAACTTAGTAGCCTTCTTAATATTTCTCAAGTTGCTTATTCTTACTACGAGCTCGAGAAAAGAAGTATACCTTTAGAGTTACTATCAAAACTTGCAGATTTTTATGAAACAAGTGTAGATTATCTATTATATAGAACTGATGAGTATATTCCTTATCCTAAAGTTAAACAAAAAAATGCGTAAATAATTCATATTTTAATAAATGATTGTATATCAATAATTTTATTAATTTAATGAATTATTTTTGTTTATATTTTAAATTTTACAACTAATTTTTACTATTAATAAATATTTCTTATTCTATTTGTATAATAAGTATAAATAAAATCTACAGACAGCTAAAATATTTGCGTTTTTTCAGTTTCTTTTTCAACTCTTTTGTGATATAATACTTGCATATTTACAGAGAAAGGAAGATTTTTCATGTCATATAATTATAAAGAAATAGAAAAAAAATGGCAAAATAAATGGGAAAAAGAAGGAACTTTTCACGCAGAAAATAATTCTTCTAAGAAAAAATGGTATGGTTTAATAGAATTTCCATATCCATCTGGACAAGGATTGCATGTTGGTCATCCAAGATCTTATACTGCAATGGATATTGTTGCAAGAAAAAGAAGAATGCAAGGCTATAATGTATTGTTTCCAATAGGATTTGACGCTTTTGGATTGCCTGCTGAAAACTTTGCAATTAAGAACCACATTCATCCAAAGATTGTTACAGAACAAAATATAGCAAACTTCACAAGACAATTGAAATCAATTGGTTTTTCTTTTGATTGGTCAAGAGTTATAAATACAACAGATCCAGAGTATTACAAATGGACTCAATGGATTTTTATTCAATTATATAAACATGGTTTAGCATATAAGGCAACTATGCCAATTAACTTCTGTACTGGCTGTAAGGTTGGTCTTTCTAACGAGGAAGTTGTAAATGGCGTTTGTGAGAGATGCGGTAGCCCAGTTGTTCAAAAAGAAAAGAGCCAATGGATGCTTAAGATTACAGATTATGCCCAAAGATTAATTGATGATTTGGACGATGTTGATTTTCTTGAGAAGATTAAAATTCAACAAAGAAACTGGATTGGAAGAAGCGAAGGTGCTGAACTTGATTTTAGTATAGCTGATTCTGATGAAAAATTAAGAGTTTACACAACTAGACCAGATACTTTATTTGGTGCTACTTACATGGTTGTTGCTCCAGAACACCATATTATTGAAAAGTTAAAAGATAAAATCACAAACTTAGACGAAATCAAAGCTTATCAAACAGCTGCAAGTTTAAAATCTGATTTTGAGCGTTCTGAATTAAATAAAGATAAAACAGGTGTTGAAATTAAAGGAATTAAAGCTATAAACCCTGCAACAGGAAAGGAAATTCCAATTTGGGTTTCAGATTATGTTTTAATTACTTATGGTACTGGTGCAATAATGGCTGTTCCAGCACATGATGAAAGAGACTATGCTTTTGCTACAAAATTCGGATTAAACATCGTTCCTGTAATTGAAGGAGGAGATGTTTCTAAAGAAGCTTATTCTGGTGACGGAGTTCATATTAATTCTGATTTCTTAAATGGAATGAATAAGCAAGATGCAATTGCTAAGATGATTTCATGGATTGAAGAAAAAGGAATCGGAACAAAGAAAGTTAACTATAAATTACGTGATTGGGTATTCTCTCGTCAACGTTATTGGGGCGAACCAATTCCAATGGTTCACTGTGATAAATGTGGTTGGGTTCCAGTTCCAGAAGACCAATTGCCACTTGTTTTACCAGATGTAAAAGATTATGAGCCCGGCGAAAACGGTGAATCTCCACTTGCAAAACATACAGAATGGACTGAAACTACATGTCCTCACTGTGGTGGTCCTGCAACAAGAGAAACAGATACAATGCCACAATGGGCTGGTTCATCTTGGTATTTCTTAAGATACATGGACCCACACAACGACAAAGCTTTAGCTTCTAAAGAAGCATTAGAGTACTGGTCTCCTGTTGATTGGTATAACGGTGGAATGGAGCATACTACCCTACACTTGTTGTATTCAAGATTTTGGCACAAGTTCTTATATGATATTGGAGTTGTTCCAACCAAAGAACCATATGCAAAACGTACTTCTCATGGAATGATTTTAGGATCTAATGGAGAAAAAATGAGCAAATCTAAAGGAAATGTTGTAAATCCTGATGATGTTGTAAATGAATATGGTGCAGATACATTACGCGTATACGAAATGTTCATGGGTCCATTCGACCAAACTGCTCCATGGTCTGTTGATAGCATTCGTGGATGTAGCAAGTTCTTAGATAGGGTTTGGAACATGCAAGAAATTTTAGTTGATGACGGAACAAACGAATATTCAAAACAATTTGAAAAAATGATGCATCAAGCAATAAAGAAAGTTTCTAGTGATATTGAAGAAATGAAATTTAACACTTCTGTATCAACATTTATGACAATGGTAAATGAATTCTACAAGGCAAAGAAAATAAACAAAGCAGAATTTAGAACATTTTTACAATTATTAAATCCATTTGCTCCTCATATTACAGAGGAATTAAACGAAAAACTTGGATTTACACAAACTTTAGCCGAAACACCATGGCCTACATTTGATGAAGAAAAGACTAAAGAAGATGTAATAAACTTACCAATACAAATAAATGGAAAGCTAAGAGCAAACATTGATATAGCAGTAAATTCAGACGAAGAAACAGTAAAAACTGCTGTACACGAAGCAATAAAAGACAAATTAGACGGAAAAACAATAGTAAAAGAAATATATGTAAAAAATAGAATTTACAATATTGTTGTAAAATAAATTTTAGAAATCGCTCAAAAAGTTTCGCCCAATAGGGGCGCCCCTTTTTGGGCGAACATTTTGGTTTTGTAATATTTTTGAAATATTTTTTTAATTTATTTGTTACACATTATAGCCATTTATGTAGTATAATGTATATATCTGTACAAATGATAATTTAACTAAAAGACGTTAAGCCTTTCATATGTACATTTTAGCAAACCTAGAAAGGAAAGGTCCTTTTAATGAGTATTGAATCAGATTTAAAGAAAGACGGAATTACGGTTATTGAACCGCTTGATACAACTACAGTTAATGTTATTGCCAAGAATGTAAGCAAGAAAATTGTTGCTGCATTTTCTAATCTTGGCTTTGATTTTGATACCCTTTATGAAAGATTCTCTAAACTGCCCATGTATATAGCAGATATGCCTGAAGGAATGTCTGAGGCTAGCTATTTTTACAAGAATTCTGCCATATATTTTAGAGATGGTATGGGACTTGCTGATTTGGAAAAATTCGCTGTTCATGAATTGATTCATAATTTTCAAGAACAGAAAAATGAAAAAGGCGATTTAACAAGACTTGGGCTATGTACTTTTAAAGGGTCTAAGCCAACAGGAATGGCTTTAAATGAAGCAGCTGTTCAGCTACTTGCTTCTAATATTTTAGAAAACACTTTCGAAACAGCAACATATTATGATATAACATTTTCAACAGTCAGTCCAAATTGCTATCCACTATTATGTAATTTAATTTATCAAATGGCTTATGTTACTGGTGAAGAAGTCTTGTTTGAAAGTACTTTTAATAGTAATGACCATTTTAAAAATAAATTTACAGCTCTATGTGGAGAAAATGTGTATAATCAAATTTCAAATTATTTTGATAAAATTCTAGAAACAGAAGAAAAAATAATAAAAATTTCTAATAAGATTCAAAAGAATGAGTTATCTACTGCCAAAGTAGATTCATTATATAAGAAATCTGATGAATTAAAGAAGCAATTGAAAAGTGCCTATTTTTCTACACAAGAATTAATTATAAATTCGTATTTTACAAATTCTTTAAAAACACTTATTACTTCTGAGGATGTAGATATATTTAGAAAAAAATTGTACAGTTTTCAAGACATAATTGGAACTACAACTAACTATTTTTTCTTTAATAACTACTATATTCAAATGATGGAAAAATTAGATAGCAGATATGATTCATTGTCTGATTATTTAGATGATGATAATACTTATTTGATTCCTAAAAAGGAAAATAAATTTACTAAAATTATAAATTACATAAAAAAATTAATTTGGAAAAAAGAATCAGTTCGTTAATATTCGGACAAAATAATACTTATTCCTCTTAATTAATATAAAAAATACCGAAGCAAATCTACGCTATACTCACAGCATTGATTTACTTCGGTTTTTATTACCCTTAAAAGGGTTACTTAGTGAACCACTGGTTCAGAGTCTCGCAGAACTGCAACAGTTTCCCATAAGGAACGACAAAAACCATGCTATTATCAGGATTGATTTCTTCATTATCCTTCTGGAATGTAAGAGCCACTCCGTAGGAGTCCATTGCATAGTTGTAGTCGCCGATGAAAGCCAGACGAGCTTTATAGCCCTCGTTGATGTATTTCAGAACAGTCTCTTTTGCTTCCTTGTTCGAACCCTCATCTTCCCGCACATCAAATGTCATTCTGACAAGTCTTTTCGAGTACGGATCTAAAATCCACCGCAACCGATTGCAAATTCTGGATGCTCTCATTGCATCTTTCATGCCACACTCTTCGTATTCCTTGGCAATGTTCTCATCAGCTTTTTGCTTCATGCAGAATTTAGCAATTTCTCTGTACTTCTTTTCATTGTTCATTGTTGTTTCCCTTTCTTTGTCATATAAGGTAATTTTTCAAATAGCACATAAAATGTGCGCGTACAATAATATATTTTACACTATTTTACATAATATTACAAGTTATTTTTAAAATTTTTTCTGCGGCATCTCTTCCACTTCTTGCAGCCCATGCAACTGTTGCTTTCTGTCCTACTATGTCTCCACCAGCAAACACTTTATTAATTGAAGTTTGCATATTTTCATCTATTTTTATATAACCATATTCATTTTTTTCAAATTTTTCTATGATATTATTCTCTGGTTTAGAGCCTGTTGCCATTACGACATAATCCATATTTAAAATAAAATTGCTTCCTTCTATATTTACTGGTGATAGTCTATTTTCTCCTTCTTTTTTTACCAATTCTGTTTTTATACATTCTAGCTTTTCTACTTTTTCTTTTCCCAATATTTTAACTATATTAGTCTGAAATAAAAACTCTATTCCTTCTTTTTTTGCATCTGCAATTTCTTTTTTCTCTGCAGGCATTTGCTCTTCAGCTCTTCTATAAATTACATAAACTTCACTTGCCCCAAGTTTTTTTATTGCTCTAGCAGAATCCATTGCAACATTACCACCACCGATTATAGCAACCTTTTTTCCAGTATAGTTTGGATGTTTATTATATTCTAATAGATAATTTCCCCCATAAACACCCTCTAAACCTTCACCTTCTACATTCATCTTGGCTGGAATGTTAGCTCCAATAGCAACAAATACAGCATCATATTTTTTTGCTAAATCTTCAATTTCAAAATCTCTTCCCAACTCTTGATTTAGCTTTGCTTCTACTCCTAAATTCAATATTTTTTCTATTGTTTTTTCTACTACTTCTCTAGGCAATCTAAACTCTGGAATTCCGTGTGTTAGCAGGCCTCCAAGCTTATCATGTTTTTCGTATATTGTAACTTTTACACATTTTCTTGCTAAAAATGCTGCACATGTAAGCCCTGCTGGTCCACTTCCTATTACAGCAACTCTTTTATCTTTTGTTCTTTCGTCCACTTCTATTGATAATTCGTAATTATTTTCAATACTTAAATCTCCAATATAAGCTTCCATCGCACCTATTGAAACAGGCTCTCCCTTTATTCCACGAATACAGCTCCCCTCACATTGCTTTTCATGTGGACATATTCTTCCACATATTGCTGGAAGTATAGTAGTATTACACAATATTTCATACGCTTTCTTACTATCGGTCTCATGTATAAATTCCGGAATGCAATTACCTAGTGGGCAACCTTTTATTCTACACTGACTATTTTTACAATTCAAACAATAACTTCTTATCTCTTCAATTTCTTTCATGATTATACCTTTCATTTTAAATTTCAATTTTCATCTTATCAGCCTTCTGTTTCACTAACTTCAAGTCTTTCCAGAAATCTATTTTTTTATTTTCATCACGAAGTAATGCAGCCGGATGCCAAGTTGGCATATAAAGTATTTCTTTCTTTTCTACCCATTTTCCTCTTGAAGCTGTTATTCCATACTCTTCTCCGAGTATGTTTTTTAATGCTGTACTTCCTAGTAATACTATTATTTTAGGTTTTACCAATATTACTTGATTTCTTAAATAATTAAGGCAAGCCTGTGCCTCATCAGCCTCAGGTGTTCTATTTTGAGGTGGTCTACATTTTACAATGTTTGCTATATACACCTTGTCTCTATGTATTTCTAATGCTTGAAAAGCCTTATCCATAAGCTTGCCTGCTTTACCAACAAATGGCTCTCCAAGCCTGTCCTCGTCTGCACCAGGACCTTCTCCTATAAACATTACATCTGCATTTTTGTTGCCTACGCCAAAAACAATATTTGTTCTGTTTGTGCATAATTTACACTTTTTACAGTCTTTAATCGATTGCTCCAAATCTTCCCAATTATCATACATAATTTATCACCAATTTTATTTTCCTTCATCAACACATTTTTCTACTAACTTAATTTTTATTTTCTCATTTGTATTAATTTCTGCTTTTGTTCCAATTGGTATTATTATTTTTTTGTCAATATGACCAAAGTTATCTGATTTTATTATTGAAAATTTATATTCATCTCCAATAGCATTTTTTATTATTTTTTCAAGACTTATTTTAGATGGATGCTCATAATTTCCAATCCATAGTCCTGCAATTCTGTCAAATACTCCATTTTGTTTTAAATAATATATATTGCTATTTACCATTTCTGGTGCAGCTTCAAACCCAAGCTCCTCTAAGAACAAAATTTTACCCTGTAAATTTACGGCATATTTTCCACAAACTAATTTTGTAAATAGTGATAAATTTCCTCCAACAAGTTCTCCTGTAGCCTGTCCTGCTTGTATAGTTGTGTATTCGTCTTCTGGTTCTCCCATTATTAAACTTTCTGTATTCTCTGCAAAAGTTTTTATGAATTGCTTATATGCATAGCCTGTTTCCCACGATGTTAACGACTTAAATGTTGGACCATGATATGTTACAAGTCCAGTCTTTTCGTGTATTGCATTTAGAATGCTGGTATTATCACTAAACCCGCAAATTATCTTTGGGTGTTTTTTTATCATTTCATAATCTATATAATCTAGAGTTGTGTTGGAGTCTTCACCACCTTTTACACACATTATGGCCTTTACCTCATCGTCTTTAAAAGCCCAGTTAATGTCTGCAGCTCTTTTTTCTGGTGATGTTCCATAGCCGAGAGTATCTTCAAATACGTATTTGCCGAATTTTACTTTAAATCCCGAAGCCTCCATTAATGCAATGGAAGCATTTATATACTCTAAATCGTCTTTTTCTATATAGTTTGATGGAGCAATTACTCCTATAGTATCACCTTTTTTTAATTTACTAGGTCTCATAAAATTTTCTCCTTTTTATTTATTTGGAAAAGAATTAAATTTTGGCAAGGGAAATGAATTTCAAAGGCAAGGGCGCATACTTTGTGTATGTAACCGCGTTTGAAATGAAATTTGACGTAGCCAAAATTATGATTATTTTTCAAATGTCATTCCTAAAACAGCAATATTTCTGCCAGCCCTATCCTTTTGTGCTCTATATGAATGTATTACATTAGAATTACATACTGTACAAATTTTACTTTCTATTATGTTTGTAGATTGTAATCCACATTCTTCTAACATTAATATATTTATTAAAGTTGTATCTATATGATATTTATTTTCTCGTTTTTCTATTATATCACAATTTCTATTTAGATAACTGAATGCTTGTTCAAAAATATTTTTTACGTCTTCATCTACTTCAAAATGACATTTCCCAATACATGGACCGATACATGCAATAATATCTTCTGGTTTAGAGCCATAGTCACTTATCATTTTTTGCACGGCTTTCTGACCTATTTTCTGAGCTGTTCCACGCCACCCAGAATGAATATTTCCAATTACATTTTTTACTGGGTCATATAATAAAATTGGTGTACAATCTGCAAATGATAATACTAAATCTGTATCTGGCTTACTTGTAAGCAAACCGTCCACATTTTCTAAGTACTCTTTTGATGTTTTTTGAAAATTATTATCCACATTTTTTATACAATCTGTGTGTTTTTGGTGCGGTTTTACTACATTTTCTCTATTTATTTCTAGTGCATCACAAAGCATATTATAGCTATGCTCTGTGACACTTTTTTCAGCCTTACCATTAAAATCAATTCCGTACACACTTAGCGTATATGCATGTACTAAATTTTTGAATTCTAACAATCTTCTAAATTGCAAATATTCAATTCCATCTTTTTTTACATGAACCATATTCTCATTAGATAAATCCATATATCCTCCATTTCTTTATGTTCCACATTAGTTTATGAAGAATTAAATTTTGACAAGGAAGATGAGTTTAAAAAGCAAGGGCGCATACTTGCTGTATGTAACCGCGTTTTAAACGAAATCTGACACAGCCAAAATTTTAATTATTCTTAAACCACCTTATTTTTAATCATTTCTAAAACCGCATCTTTATTCAATTTTGAAATATATTTATATTCATTGTTTTTCGTATTTTCATCAAACCTGCATATAGACTTGTATTTACAATACTCACATGGTGTTTTTTTTGTACTTGCATTATAATATGGTTTTACTTCTATATTGCCTTGTAAAATTTCTTCTGATATTTGTTTTATTATTTTTTCCATGTATTTTTGCAAATAAACAAATTGCTCTTTTGTTACAGCACTCGTGCCTCTATCGCTTATCTCTCCGTCTTTTTTTATTGTCGCCGGAATTATTTTGCTTATACCTTTTGGCTCATTTTCTATATTTGTGTCCATTTTTTTAATTATATTCACATCAGCTAAAATTAAGCCTTTCATCTTGAACTCTTGCCTAATTTTCTCTTCTACTTCTTCATCATTCAAGTTCTTATCAGTTCCGATTGTAGGATTTATTAAATTAAAATATAATACCCCAGCAGGTATAAAATCTTCTACCTTGCAAGTCTCGTTTAAATATGTTAAAAGCTGTAACTGAAGTCCATAAAACACTTGATTTAAATCGATATTTTTTACAGAAGATTTGTAGTCTATTATTCTTACATATGTTCCATCTGGATTTTTCATTATATCTACTCTGTCTATTTTTCCTGTAATCTCTACCTTTTTTCCATCTTCGGTTATAACAGTAATTGGTTTATACTGACCGTTCCCGCCGAATTCTAATTCATGCCCGAATACTTCAAACTCGCTTTGTTTTAAACTTTGCACAATATATTTTATAGACATAGTAACAACTTTTTGTAACCTATTGCTTAACACTTTATATTTTGATGTTGTTGTAAATATGTAATTTCTGTCTAATTTTAGCTTTTCGCTTACTATTTCTGCTACTATCTTCTCTAGTTCTTCGTCTGTAATTTCTTTTAAATTAATATTTCTTTCTTCTATTACTCCGAAAAAGTTGTCAATTACATCGTGCATAAATGAGCCTGTATCAACAGCTTCAACATTAAATGTTTCTTTATCATTCAGTTTTAATCCATATTTTAAATAATACGAAAATGGGCAACCGCTGTATTGCTCCAATTTTGATACACTAGTTTTTAATGTACTTCCATACATTTTTTCTACATTTTCTTTTTTAATTTTCTCTGCTGTATTCGTGTAATTCAAAGCTTTTACAGCAGATGCAAGCTTTTCGTGCCATTCTTCACTTTCATTATATAAATTGTAAACATCAAACCATTTTGTATCAATTTCATTACCATCTCTAAACTCACGTAAGTTTATTAATAATTCCTTAAAAGTATTTTCCTTTGTAGAAATTTCAGATTTTCTGTATATTACATCACTCGTTTCTTTTATCCCTTCAAATATTTTCTTTATTCTGGAAACTAAAACCGATGGTCTTAAAGATTTTCCTTCCATGTCTGATGATGAATATGACAAAAATATTTTTTCTTCTGCTGTTGTAAAAGCCTTGTAAATGTTGAAATTATCCTCGTAAATTCTGTCTATTGTACCTTTCGCAAGTTCTACTCCGTTTTGCTTAATCTTCTCTCTATCATCATCATTCAAGAATCCCTCAGCCTTATTGATTGAAGGAAACATTCCATCATTTAGTCCAATTATAAACACAGCCTTAATCTTGTGGCTTCTAGACCTGTCTACGTCTCCAACAGTAACTTCGTCTTGTGCCATTGGAATTGTTCCAAGTTTGCTTTCTCCAAGACCAGTTTTTAATATCTGCATATAGCTTTCAAAAGTAATGTTCTCATCTCCAAATACAAGTACAATCTCGTCTAATACCTGCATTACAATCTTCCAGCTAGTCTCATATTCTGCTGCAATATCAACCTTTTGCATATCATTTAATTCTTTTATTTTGCTCTCTAGAACTTTATCTATATTATTCTTGATTAAAAAATTATATAAATTTTCTGAAATCTGTTTTGCAGTCTTGTTTCCAGATAAATTATTTTTTAGCTCTACTAATGGTGTTACAATTTCTCTTCTAAGCTCATTTATATGGTCGATTGTTGCCTTACCAGTACTGTCCTCATCATGGAAATTCCAGTCAGCCTTGTACCACTTACTGCCTTTTATCTCCCATTTTAAAGCATAATTTTCAAGAAGGTAAATATCACTCGGAGTAATATTTAGAAATCCACATTTAATATAATTAAATACACTATCATATGACCAGTTTCTAGCAAAGATATCTAATATTGAAATTAAATATTTTACAAGAATATTCTGGCTCAAATCTCTCTTTTCGTCTATGAAAACTGGAATATCGTATTCCTTAAAAATAGCCTTGCACAAATTCGAATAAACATCTATGTTTTTTGTGATTACAGAAATATCTCTGTATCTAAACTTTTTACTTCTTACAAGCTCTAAAATTCTTCTTGCAACTTCTTCAATTTCTGAATACTGGTTATTTGCCAAAAACAAACTTAAATTTTCTACGCTTCCATCATATTTTTTATATGGAAAATTATATAAATTTCTTTCAATATGATTTAGCTCTTTAGATTTAAATCTATAAATTTTCTCTAAAAATACTGGCTCTTCCACAGACGTCTTTGTTTCTTTTGCAATTCTTAATATTTTTTCAATTGTTTCTTTATTGCTGAAAAAAATATCATTACTTGCCTCATCAGTTTTCTCCATAGAATTACTCGTAACTGTAATTGTAACCTTGCTTGCTTGTTTCAAAAGCTTAGCAATTATAGCATATTCTTGCTTAGTAAATCCTACAAACTCATCTATATAAATCTCTGTATTCTTGAACATATCAGTAGCATCAAGCTGATTTTCCAATATTGTTAAAGCATCATTTTCATCAACATAATTATTTACAATCTTCTCTTGAAACTTGCTATAAACAGTATAAATATCTTGCAACTTGTTCTCCAAATATAAGTCATTTTCTCCTACCTGTTCCATCAAAGTCTTAAGATTTTCTAATGTTACACCATGCTTCTTAAGCTCTGTAATCTGGGTCATCACCATATCTATATTGCTATCTGATTTTCCTAAAAATTTAAGATTATTCTTTTTATTCGAAAGAATGCTATAAATTAACATAGATTTTCCGCAATTTGAAAGTACAGTTTTATTACTACCACCAACTTCACTAGAAACTCTGTGTGCCATTCTCGCAAAAGTAAGAACCTCGGCATTAATAACTGCCGAATTTTGTTCTTCATCTTCTAAAGACCTTAAAAGCTCTTTCTCAGCCGAAAAAGAAAACTGTTCTGGCGTTATAATATACTTTTTTCTGCCATTATCTATGTTTTTACTTATCTCATTAAAAATATATTGCGTCTTTCCGCAACCACTTCTACCATATATAATTTGTAAACTCATACTATCTCATCCTTTTGGTGTATTTTATCATAATTATTGTAATTAAGCTAGATTTTTGTAAAATAAAAACACTACTTTTTGTAGTGTCTTGAAATTACTGTTGTGTTTTAACATATTTTTTAAATAGCTCTTCTAATAAAATAAAATTACAACTTCTCTCTAATATTCTTTGAGGCATATGATTTTTTCTATATAAATTTTGAAAATAATTAATCTTTTTAAATAATTCTGCCTTATGATTATTTAAAAATGTTAATTGTTCCTCTAACATCTTTTTATATTTTATATCTGTAACAGTAGGTAACACTTCTGTTAATTCTTCAATAGGCGTAGGAATCATATTGTTAATATTAATTACTCCCAAGTTTCCATCTTCAATTTTAAATATATCTATCGCTTTTGGATTAATTAGTTTGTGTTTTTCCTTAGGTGATGCTAATGGTGCAAAATAATTATAATTATTATATGTATATACTACACCTATATATGGTCTAGTAGAGTTTTTATTATATGCTACATTTTTATCATACTTTCTTAAGTAATTTATGTATTGTTCGCTTATATAATATATTTTTAAATTTTTCATAACATCCTCCTAAAATAAAATATGACAACCTTCTTAATAGATTGCCATATCTGCTTTTTTAAGTTCCTACTTTGGCAAGGATATTCCTACTTTTTTAAGTTCCTACTTTGGCAAGGATATTCCTACTTTTTTAAGTCCCTACTTTAGCAAGGGTATTCTTTCTTTTTATTAATGATAATTAATTATCATCACTAGTATATTTATTATACACCATAAATATACATTGTTCAAGGACTTTTTATAATTAAATTTAAAAAACCAGCCACTTATTTAAGCGACTGGTCTTCATTATTTTAGATTGTTCCCTTCTTTCTCATCTTTGCTTCATACATGTTGTGGTCTGCTTTTTTGATAACATCTCTTATGTCATCATATTCTGGATTAAACAATTCATGTCCAACCGAAATTGTCGGAAACAGATTTTCTCTGCTCTGAATTTTAGCCTTATTTTGCTCTGCTACAAAAACTGCATTCAATTTGTCAAGATTTGCAGAACTATTCAAAACCACTGCAAATTCATCTCCACCAACTCTGTAGCATAAGCCACATTGGCCATACACACGTTGAATTATTTCTGCAACCTTTTGCAAACATTCATTACCATACTGGTGCCCGTAGTTATCATTAATCGACTTGAAATTGTCAACATCGAAAACCAATATCGTAGCAGCCATCGACAAATTTGTAGTGTAGCTAAAGAAGCTTCGTTGGTTCAGCAACTGAGTCAATCCGTCTATATGCTGAGTTATCTCATTATAGTAAATGTACATAAAGGCAGATGCTACTGCAATCGTAATCCAGTCCAATCTAAGGTTTGGCAAAATTGATTGAATAATTATGCTACTTGCCATAAATCCCAAGATTAAAATTAAGACATAGGCATTTTGGTTTTGATATTTTTTGCTGAACATATATGCTTTTTGAAAATAAAATGTAATGCTAATCATATATGCCAAAACATACAACCAATACATTTTGCCATGATGATACGTATACGATTCATCAATATAAAATATACATCCAAAGAAAACTGATATAATCTCAATTGAGACATGTGCACATGCAATAAATTTCATGATTTTTTTTTCGTTTTCACTTACAGAAAAAAATGCATTTGCACAATTAATTGAAATGAATGGTGCAACCGAAAACTCAACAACCTTCACTATATAATGAAGAATTACTGTTTCTTCCGATTTGCCATCTACCAACACCCCAATAAGCTCTCCTATTGTCGCAAGCATTATACTTGCAAATGTAAATATAAGTCCCCGTTTTGTTTCTTTTGCCATGTACCTGTTTCCAGATACTATTGCCATCATTATGGCCATTACCATTATTGTAAAAAACGTATTTCCTATATAATATTCATTCATTGTGCAATCCTTTCTTTTGTATTTGTTGCTAATCTAAAACAATAGTTTTAACATACCTCCTTATTATAAAAGATATTTATTATAATTTTCGCACGCCATATTATACCATTTTTTTACAATTTTCTCAAGTTTTTCGCTTTATTTATTATTAAAAAAATAATATCTGCACATATTCTTTTACTTTATATGCAGATACTTTCCTTTTCTCTCATCAAAATTATAACTATTTTTCAACGTTTTATCCTTATGAATTTTCTCTTTTCCAGTAGAATAAATACTGCTGTGCAATGCCTTCTAAATCTCCAAATTTTTCTTTTGCGAGCTGTTCTATTTCTTTTTTGTTTACTTTTGCCTCTACTGGATTATGTATGTACAAATCATTCATTACTCTACGTACCCAAACATCTATTGGGAATACGTCAAATCTCTTTAACGTTGAAAATAATAGTATGCAGTCTGCTACTTTTGGTCCAACGCCTGATAGAGTTAGAAGTTCATTTCTAATATTCTTTGTACTTTTCTCTTGTTTTAACTTTTCTAAGTCGGCTTCACTATTTACAATTTTTCTAGTAGTTTCGAATATATATTTGTCTCTAAAGCCTAAGCCCAATGCTCTTAAGTCTTCCATACTTGCCGTTGCTAACGCTTCTGGTGTTGGAAATGTGTAATACTCTTGTCCTCTAAACACTATACATATTCCATACTTTTTTGACATTCTATCTATTATTCCTTTTATTCTTGGAATATTGTTGTTTGCAGATACTATGAAAGAAATTATCATTTCCCATAAATCTTGGCTTAATATACGGATTCCTTCTCCATATTTAATACTTTCTTTCATGTATTCGTCTATGTTTGCAAGTTTCTCTTTTATTGCTTCGTAGTCTCTATCTAAATCGAAATATTTTCTGCAAACTTCCTTAATATCTCCATCACAAATTCCGGTTATTATTATTTTTTCCTCAGGTTCTTGCTTTACATTTAATACATTCTTTCCAAATATTCCTGTATAACTTCCGTCTTCTTGCACATTCCACCTGAAACATTGTCCACACTCAAAAATATCTCTGGCATTAAAAGATTTACAATTTTCTATTACATATGTTTGTTCCATTTTATTTTCCTCTCTTCTACTTAAATCCTCTTCCAATTACTTCTCTTGCATTTAATATTATTATAAATGCCTCATTATCAATCTTTTTTGCAATGTTTTGCATCGCATAGGCTTCCGTTCTAGAGCCTACACATAGTAAGGTCATACGTTTTTCATTTGTGTACATGCCTTTTGAGTATAAAGCTGTACTGCCTCTGTCTATTGTCTTTCCTATGGTTTCTGCAATTTCTTGATAATGTGGAGAAATTATTAGCAAAGCTTTGGTAAAGTTTATGCCCTCGAAAATCAAGTCTATCATCTTTCCCATTAAAAATATTGCAATTGCAGAATACAATCCGATTTCGATTGTTTTGAAGAATATCACGTTTGCAGTTATGATTATTACATCTATGAATAATATCAAGTTACTACTTCTGTATTGTGGTTTGTATGCTCTAATTACATATGATAACAGATCCGATCCACCTGTTGAAGAATTGAATTTCAAAATTACAGCTGTGCCAACTCCCATAAATATTCCACCATAGATACATGCTAAAAATTTATCATGTGTTAATGGCTCGATTCTATCTAAAAGGTCTACAAATACTGAAAATAACACCGTTCCATAAATAGAACGTGCAAATAATTGCTTCCCTACTTTAAAATATGCAATTAATAGCAATGGTATGTTCAATATTAACATAGTCGTTCCCATGGGATAATTTGTTAAATAATAGACTATTATTGCAATTCCAGAAAATCCACCTGTCGATAGCTCATTCGGTAGTAAAAATTGCGACACTCCAACAGCCATTGCTAAACACCCAAAAGCAATGTATATATACTCCTTTATCAGATTCTTTACACAATTTTTATTTAATTCACAAATATTTTCTATATTTTTTCTAATCTTCTTTTGTTTTCTTGTTTTTTTCTCTACCATAAAAATCACCTATATTAGCATTATTGGCAAATATAGGCATTTTTATACTTTTATGCAGTTTCTAAAACATTTATTTTGAATTTTCCTGGTTTTATTTTGTTGTTACACTTTACTATTGTAATTACAGCATATGTATCTTTTAATTTATTTATATTTTCTTTTTTATGTCCAATAATATTGTTTAAATCCTTAGAATTTGCTTCTATCTCAACTCTAATCACTTTTGCATTTATGTGTTTTATGTCATCAACAATCTTGTCATACCAAATTGCATCTTCCACAAGCTGACCAAATGCTGGGTGGTATGGTCCAGAAATAACTTCACTATCTTTATTAGTAGAATCTGTAATTGTATCTGTATTTTGCAAACCAACTCTTATTACTTGAATGTGTTTTTTATTAAACATTTTTAGTATTTCTTTGCTTCTCTCTACAGCCTGTCCAACGGTTAATGGAGTAAATTCCCCCTTATTAAATTCTTGTTCAAGCTCTGTTCCTTTTATTACAAGCACGGGATAAATTCTAACCATTTTAGGTTTTAATTTTATGCAATCCTTCGCAGTTTGAATATCATCTTTTTCGCTACTTTCTGGAAGCCCAACCATCATCTGATGTCCGAGATTAAATCCATACCAACGAATTAATTTTGATGCTTTAATAACGTCTTCGAAGCTATGCCCTCTCTTGCATCTAGCCAAAATATAGTTATTTGAAGATTGAACACCAAGTTCTATAGTCTTTACGTGGTATTTCTTTAGCATTTTTAGAATTGGCTTATCTATTGCATCGGGTCTTGTTGATAGACGAATACTGTTTACTTTTTTGCTTTTTATATATGGCTGAACCGCTTGCAATAGTTCTTCTTGTTTTTCAACTTCTATTGCAGTAAAGCTTCCTCCAAAAAAAGCAACTTCAACGTAGTTCTTGTCAGTCTTAAAATTACTTAAATAGTAATCAATAGTCTTTCTAACATCGTCTGCTGTTACTTGCTTTTTCTCTCCGCTAATGGTTCTTTGGTTACAAAAAGTACAACATTTTTTACATCCCCAATGTGGTACAAATATTGGAATGATATACTCTTTTTTCAATATTATTTACCTCCGTCCACATAATTCATATTTTTATAAATTCTTTAGTGCCTTATCTGCAGCATTCATTTCAGCCTGTTTCTTTGTTTTTCCTTCTCCTGTTGCCAACACTTTGCCATTCAATTTTACTTCTGCAGTGAATGTTTTGTCATGGTCTGGTCCTGTTTCTTTAATAATTTCGTATTTAATATCAACAGTTCCATGTACTTGAAGTTTTTCTTGTAATACGGTCTTGTGGTCTTTTATTCCAACATTTTTGCTTGCAATTTTTATCTCTTCTTTCAAGTTTTCTATTATAAACTTTTCAGCTTGCTCTAAGCCAGAATCAAAATACATTGCAGCTATAACAGCCTCTACACTATCAGCCATTATTGCTACTTTTTTATTTCCTTGATGCATCTGTTCACTTTTTCCAACGTACAAGAAATCACTAAAATTATGCTTTTCTGCAATTTTGTAAAGGCTGTCCTCACATACAACCGTAGCCCTAACTTTAGTCATTTCTCCCTCTTTTAAATTAGGATAATTATTATAAATATACTTGCTTGATAAAAATTCTAATATACTATCTCCTAAAAATTCTAGTTTTTCGTTGCTAGCAATTTTATGTTCATATGCATATGATGTGTGTGTTAAAGCATTTTTTAGTAGATTAATATTTTTAAATTTATATCCTATGTTCTGTTCTAAAGCTGACAAATCTCTATTCTGTTCCATATTCTCACCTCCTCATCAAGTACTATATTACCTCATTTTTTTGCATTTGTAAACAGCATTATAAATTATTAATAAAAAAAGACCAGTTTTGCACCAGTCCTATTATTCGTTATAAATTGCTCATCCAATTAGACGCCCCGTAAAGAATTCTTTCAATTCTTACAATTCTTTTGCTCTCATCTATTCTATAAAAAGCTATGTAATTCTTTATAAGTAATCTCCTAATATTTAAATGTTTAATTTCATTATCCTCAATAATCATATATCTTTGCGGAATATATTTTAATGTCCTTATTCTTTCATTTATTAGTTGAGCATATTTTCTTGCAATAGTTGGTTCGTTTAAATTTTTCTTTATATATATTACAATTTTCTTTAAATCTTCTTTTGCCTTTCCAGACAATTCGATTTCATATTTTTCTTGCATCTGAACCTCCTATTTTATTTTTTCAATATTTTTTCAACTTCATCAAATACTTCATCAATGGAATAAACATTACCACTTTCAGAATCTTTTATGCCTTCCTCTAATTTTTCCTTGAGATCTTTTTTATCCTGTGCAATTAATTCTTTAGGTGCCGTAGCTGTTGCAACTGTATATTTTAAATATTCAATATAGTCTAGAACCTTACTTGAAAGTTCATCTGGTAATGTTTCTATTATATTGCATATTTCTTTTTGTTTAGTTGTCATTTTATCAACTCCTTTATATTTAATACATTTATATTATATCACAGTAAATAGAAGATTTATACTCTTTTCATATTTAATTTTGACAAGTAAAAAAAAGAAAGGTATTTAAACCTTTCAAATTTATTTTATCTTAAGCTACGTGATCCTTTATATAATCAACAACGTCACTTACTGTTACTATCTTTTCAGCATCAGCATCTGGGATTTCTGTATCAAATTCTTCCTCTAGTGCCATTATTAATTCTACTATATCTAATGAATCAGCTCCTAAATCATCTATAAAAGAAGCTTCCATTGTAACTGATGTTTCAGTTACACCTAATTGCTCAACTATTATTGATTTTACTTTTTCAAATATTTCTTCTGAACTCATCTTGTAAGTTCACCCCCTCTCGAATACCTAATCAACTTATACATAAGATAATACAAGTTTTATTAATTGTCAAGCAAAATAAATAAACTTTTCACATTTGCATGTAAATTTCTGCTGAAAGCGTGCATTTTAAAGCATTACACGTTTTCGAATGGTCGTTCATTTTTATAATATTACTTATGAACATTTTTCATTTTGAAAAACGTCCCACAAATAAGCAAAAATTCTGTTGCCTTTTTTTTATTATAGTGTTATTATTTTTATAGTATTACGAAGGAGAAATTTTATGTATCAAGAAACTTTTGATTTTTATGACTCAACTTCCATAAAAATATATAATCTAGATAAAAAAATAAGATATGAACTTTCTATCTTAGATAGATTAGACCCTATGACAAAGCGTCACTCTGAAAATGTTGGAAATTTAACGGGTAGAATCTGTCAATATTTAAGATTGAATAAGCAATTTACAGTTCATGCAATTATTTGTGGTTATTTACATGATATTGGTAAATCACAAATTCCATACGAGATATTATCAAAAGATGGACCTTTAACCAACGAAGAATTTGAAGTTATGAAAACACATACTACTTTAGGTTATAATATATGTATGAAGGATTTGCGTTTGCGTCCATATGCAGAAGGAGCTTTATATCACCATGAAGCATTAAATGGAACAGGCTATCCTCAAGGTTTAAAGAAAGAAGATATTCCTTTTGTTGCAAGAATAATACGTGTTGCAGATGAATATGATGCATTGGTTACAAAACGTCACTATAAAACCCACGTAAACATTTCAGAGACATTGAAATTAATGTTAAAAGATGCAAAACCTGATGACATGCACAAAGTTGTTGCTTTAGACCAACTTTCTGAGAATGCACAAAGTGGAAAAATTAGTCCTAAAATTTTAAAATGCCTTTTTAAAATTGTTATTGAAGATACTAAATATGAAATAAGTTGTGTTATTGATTACATTGACTACTTAAAGGAATCTATTAAACGTCTAGAATTGATTGATTCATACAATATGAAAATGCAAAATGCTACTAAACAAAAGAAAAGAGATTACTACAAAGAAGGAATGGTAATGCTATTTCAGGCTGGAGAAAACTTTCAAAATTATCATCAAATTTTAAAAGAATATAGAGCCGCTTTGGTAATCCGCGAAAAAAGAATTGATGATTTATATAACGAAATTAAAATAATAAAAAAGCTAAAAGTTTAAGTACTTTTAGCTTTTTACAATTATAGCATCTTCACGCTGTTCGTTATTCTTGTTGTGAAAGAATTAAATTTTAGCATAAAAAATGAGTTCAAAAGGTAATAGCGCATACGTGTTGTATGTAACCGCGTTTTGAATAAAATTTGACGTAGCTAAAATTGTAATTATTTCGCAACATTATAGGCCGAAACTCACTCCTAATGCATTATTAATCTTATTCATAACATTTTCATCGTCTATATGACCTATTTTTTCTTTTAATCTGCTTTTATCTATTGTTCGTATTTGCTCTGTTAGCACTATTGATTCTGTTTTTAATTTTGAATTTTCTGGTCCAATTTCTATATGCGTCGGAAGCTTGTTCTTCCCCATTTGAGAAGTTATTGCAGCTGCTATAACTGTAGGGCTGTGTTTATTTCCCATATCATTTTGAATTATTACAACGGGTCTAATTCCTCCGTTGCTCTGAACCAACTACAGGACTTAAATCAGCATAAAACATATCTCCTCTTTTTACTATCATATAATTCACTCCTACTATTTCTGTAACTAAGATTTGTTTTTTGATATATTTTAAATACTAGTTTTGAGATAAATTATTTTATTTCTATCTCATTGTATAATATGTAAACTATTACATTTTTGCTATTGTCCATTATTGATAATTTTGTTGGTTTAAGTGTTTTTTTGTCTAAAATTAGCTCCTCTGTGGCTATTTTTTTATCATTTTTTCTTTTTATTTGCATTACTATCTCTTCATTTTTTTCTGTTATATTTCTTTGTTCAGAATTTCGATATTCTTCAATAAAAGAGTTTAACCAGAGAATATTGCTTTCGATATATGGATAATTATTATATATTTTTTCTAAATTTAAATTGCTATTCTCTACTATTAATGATGAATCTTTGTATGTTAATTTTACTCCCTTAATAGTATCTGGCTCTAGTACTTCTTGCTCATCATTTTTTTCTTTATGATTTTGTTTAATTAAGTATTTGTTATTATTTTTATTGCTATTTACAGTAACCTCTATTGTAGCTGTATACTCTTTAATATTTAAAATATAATCTTCAACTTCCTCTAAAGTTTTGTTAAGATTATTATTTCCAATATTTATAGTTTCATAACTTTTTTTAGAAAAAATAATTGAAATTATAACCAACAAAATAGCAATGCCTACTACAATAATTAAAAATTTTTTTGACTTTATAAATTTAACATTCATACAATAAAGCTCCCAATATATTTAATAATAATATATTGAGAGGAATTATAAATATTCACTATTCTATTTAATATTTACAATTAGACCACAATTTTTAATCTTATAGTTAAATTGTAAATTTAATTTCGCCCAAAAAGTGGCGTCCCTATTGGGCGAAATATTCTTTTAAGCATTTTCGTACTTCTTCTGCTGTTTCCATTGTGTTTATTTTACTTCTAAAACTGCTTGAGTCTGGCATGCTTTTTGTGTATGCAGAGATATGTTTTCTCATTTCTTTTACGGCTATGTTTTCTCCTTTTTCTTCTATTTCTAGTCCTAAGTGTTTTAGTATTGTCTCATATTTTTCTTCGTTTGTTGGTTTTTGAATGCAAATGCCGTTTTGTAGATATTGCACTGTTTCTCTAAATATCCATGGATTTCCAAATGCTCCTCTTCCTATCATTATAGCATCTACTCCACTTTGTTCTAACCTTTTCTTTGCTATTTCTCGGCTAGTAACATCTCCATTTCCTATTACCGGAATGCTAACACTTTCTTTTACTTGTTTTATTATGTTCCAATCTGCTTCCCCAGAATAGTACTGGCTTCTTGTTCTTCCGTGTACTGTTATTGCTGATGCACCAGCTTTTTCCGCTATTTTTGCTGCTTCTACAACAACAATATTATCCACATCCCAGCCTGTTCTCATTTTGACTGTAACTGGCACTTTAGAATTTGCAACTGCTGTCTCTATTATTTGTTTTACTAGTTCTAAATTTAATAATAATCTACTTCCATCACCATTTTTTACAACTTTCGGTGCTGGGCATCCCATGTTAATATCTACAATATCTGCAAATTCACTAACATATTTACTAGCATATGCAATTGCCTCAACATCACTTCCAAATATCTGCACAGCTAACGGCTTTTCTTTATCACAAGTCTTTAGTAATAACTTTGTTTTTTCATCATTGTATAAAAGTGCTTTTGCACTTACCATCTCTGTGTATACAAGCCCTGCATCATTTTCTTTGCAAATTAACCTAAATGGCAGGTCTGTAATGCCTGCCATTGGTGCTAAAAATATATTATTTTCTAGTTTTACATTTCCTATTTTCAAAATTTACCTCGTTTAAATTTTATACATTTTTATTATTTTTCAATCGTTAGTCTATAAATATTGCTTTCTGTCTTCTTCCACTAATATTTAACAAAAGACCTATCATCATTAAGTTTGTAAGTAATGAACTTCCACCATAGCTTACGAATGGTAGTGGAACACCTGTTATTGGTAATAATCCCATTGTCATTCCTATATTTTCTGCCATATGAAATAAAAATATTCCTGCAATTCCTATTGCTATATATGACCCTAAATTATTTTTTGCTGTTTTTGCTATAAATATTGACCTTGTTATAAGCACAACATAAGTTATTATTACTGTTGCAGCTATAATAAAGCCCATTTCTTCTCCTATTACAGCAAATATAAAATCTGTAGTCTTTGGATATAAGAAACCTAATTGAGTTTGGTTTCCTTTTAAAATTCCCATTCCTAGGAACTCCCCTGCACCTATTGCAAGCTTAGATTGAATAACATTGTATCCAGCACCTCTTGGATCTAAATTTGGATTTAAGAACACATCAATTCTTGTTTTGGCATGCTCTGGTAATACAAAAATATACAATACAGGTAGCAAAATAACAACTAATAAAATTCCGGTAATGATATACCTTTTCTTTATTCCTGCAACAAATAATATAAAAATTGTTGCTATTATAAATGTTATTGCTGTTCCATAATCTGGTTGTTTTACTATTAAAAGTACAGGAACTGCAACTATTGTAAGTGCTAATAACAATCTAGTCGGTCTGCTTATTTGGTCTTTGCCTTTTTCCTGTATTTTTGCTACATAAGTTGATAACGAAATTATCGCTATTATTTTTGCAAATTCTGCCGGCTGTATTGATACCGAGCCTATTGTAAACCAGCTTGTCGCACCATTTACACTTTTTGTGAACATAACGGCAATTAGCGAAATTATCATTAGTACATACAATATTGGAGAAATTTTTGATATTGTATTATAATCAACAAATGTTAGAATTATCATTATTGGAATACTTATAGCAAGCCACATTATCTGCTTCTTAAATTCTTCATATTCTGTGCCTTGCGTTGCTGAAAATAATGCTACTAAACCAATGGCTAATAAAATAACTATACAAACGAGAATTCCCCAGTCCATATTTTTTAATATTTTCTTTCCCATTGAATCTCCTCATTTATTCTTCATTAGATTTGTTAGCTGATACTTTTTCTTTTACTTCTTCAGAATCTTTTGAGTCATCTGTTTCATCTACCTCTTCATTGTCATCTTCTGAATCATCATTTTCTGATTTATTATCTTCGTTTTCTACATCAGATTTTTCACTCTCATCATCAACGCTTTCATCGTCATCAGATGTATCAACTGTGCTCTCGTCTAACTCTTCGTCTTTAGAATCATCTTTTACAACTTTTTCATTATTCTCATCAGAAGCTTTTTCTTCTACAGCCTTTTTTGAATTCTTATCTTCTTCTGTTTTATCTTCCTTTTTAGCATTTTCTTTCTGCTTTTTTTCTTCTGTTTCTTTTTCTATATTTTTTTCTTTTTTCATTTCTTCCCTTATTCCGGCGATTGGAATATTTGCATATAATGCTGGTGCACCTGTTGTTCCATCCTCATTTGTCTTGTTTGTTAGACGCACATCTATATCTTTCTCATCAACATCTATATATTTTTTTATAACTTCTATTATTTCTTGTCTCATCATGTCTAAGAAATCAGCTGAAACATTTGCTCTATCTTGCATTAAAACTAAATGTAACCTTTCTTTTGCTGTATCCTTAGATTTTGCTTCTATCTGGTCTTTTTTTCCAATCTTTTTAAAGAAATTAATTACGTTCTCAAACATTATGTACCCTCCACTATTTTTTTCTGAATATGCCTTTTATTTTGGTAAAAAATCCTTCATCTCTGCCCGGAATTGTAACATCAATATTTTCACCAAGAATTCTTCTTGCAATTTCTAAATATGCTTTTCCTGATGGAGCTTTTTTGTTTATTACTGCAGGTTCTCCTTTATTTGTTTGAGTAATTATAAACTCATCGTCTGGCACGACGCCTAAAAGATTGATTGATAGTAAGTCAACAATATCGTCAACATCCATCATCTCTCCTTTTTTAACCATGTTTGGTCTTAATCTATTTACAATTAGCTCTGGATTTCTAATCTCAGACGCTTCTAATAATCCTATAATTCTGTCTGCATCTCTGATTGAAGATATTTCTGCATTTGTTACTACTATAGCTCTGTCTGCTCCTGCAATTGCATTTTTGAAACCTTGCTCTATTCCAGCAGGACAGTCGATTATAATATAGTCAAATTCCTCTTTTAGTTTGCTAGTTAGTTCTTTCATTTGTTCTTCATTTATAGCGCTTTTATCTCTAGTTTGAGCAGCTGGTAATAGGAATAACTGTTCAAACCTTTTATCTTTTATAAGGGCTTGTCTTAGTTTACATTTTTCTTCAACAACATCTACTATATCGTATACTATTCTGTTTTCTAATCCCATTACAACATCAAGGTTTCTAAGGCCAATATCAGTATCTACTAATACAACTTTTTTTCCTTTTAGGGCAAGAGCAGAACCAAGATTTGCTGTTGTAGTTGTTTTTCCTACTCCACCTTTTCCTGATGTTATTACTATAACCTCTCCCATAGAATCCTCCATTTCTTACTAACTCTTATCAAATTCACAAACTTTTTATAGATTTTTTAATCCATAATTTTCTACTAATATATTATACGCAAATGGGCAAAAAGTCAAGTAAAATTGGGCATTTTGTGAAATTTACAAATCTAATGAGAATTATAATTTTAGGAACCTTATTTTAAGCGTACAAATAAAAAAACACCTAAAACTAGGAATAAATTTCCAAATTTTAAGTATTTCATTTTTTTACTTTACATATTTGTTTACTAATAAACTTTATCATTAAAATATTCCATAATGTCTGATTTTTTCATTCTATTAGCTTTTATTTCATTGGCTATATATAGCAATGTAGTTACAGTTATTGCATTTCCATAAATCTCAGTAAACAGTGTTATACGTTGGAGTTTTTCTTCAATATTTCCAACAAATTTTCCAGATATAAATGAGAAATAAAATTTTTTTACATTACTATCAAAATTATTCCACCATTCATTTGGATTACGTTTCTTTTCTCTTTTATTGTTTTCTTCAACATATCTTGTCATTTCATCCACTTGTGAAATTGGTAAATTGTACCCTTTAGAGTAAGCTTTCGTATCAATTATTATTCCATAATTCTCAACTTCATTATTAGTATATACAATTCCATCTGGCTTTCGTGTTCCACCTAAATGTATCCCCTTATAATTACATTCATTTATCAGTAATTCTATTGTTTTCATCTCAAATAATCTATTTTGTTTGCTATCATATGCTAAATCTACCATAGACAAATAATCGTGTGGTAATGTATCTAGTTTTTCTCTTAATTTATCTTTTTCAATTAAGAATTCCGATTTTTCAGCTTTAATAATTATTGGAATTACAAAGTCCATAATTATATCATTAAAATAATACTTCCCACTTTTGTAATCAATATTTAGCCCTATATTAGTTAATCCGCAAATATCATCACTTATAGCACTTGGTAATTCAAAAATTTCATAAGATTCCAATTTGTTTTTTATTTCGTCTATAGTTAATCCTTTTTTACTTTCTGCTAAGATTTTAAGTATTATACTTCTTCTCGTTCTTATATAATTTCTATCATTTCCTTTCGTCGCCATCATTTCCCATGATACATTCTTAGAAATTCTACAAAATCTACTTTTTCCTTCTGCCCTATTAAGGGCCTTTAATCCTTCATTAGTTATAATATATGATTGTCCTATTTCTTCTTTGTATTCTTTTCCACCAATAGCCACTACAATTTCTTTCGTAACTTGTTTCAGCAATCCTAGTTCTGTCAACCACTTCCCTATCATTCTGGCGTATTTATCTGAAGACCCTTCTGTATTAGTTTTAATTTTATTTTTTTCATTTATAGACTCTGTTGTTGCTAATGTCATAATTAATACATTTTGAGGAATGCTTGTAAAACCATCTTCCCCTATAAATCCCAAGTTAGAGCCCAGTTCAAATTTTGTCATTACTTTTCCATTTGACAGCAACCTTAAAATTCTAATTGCCGGTGGATAACTAAGAATTGCCTCTTCCAACAATAGCTTACCTTCACTAGCATCTTTTGTTTTAATCCATTCTAGCCCTTTTTCTGTTATTTCAAAAGTATCGTCCTCATAATTGTACTGTATAAATCCTAAGCAATGAGCCCATCTAACAAAATTATCTGCTGGCCAATCGCTAATAAATTTTCTTTTTTGTCCTTCTACTGTAGCTTGAACAATTCCATTGCATCTTGCACTTGACCTAGGTGTAAATGCCGTTCCTATTAAATCCGTGTATTTTATTTTTAATGGTTTACTTCTCATTACTTCTAAAAAATGGCTTCTTCCGTCTTTTTCTTCTATAAGCTTTTCTATTCTTTCATCAACTAATTGCTTATGTACTTCTGATGTATTATCAAAAATTGCAACAACATTATATAAGGACTTAAAGTCACTCGGATCTTGTACCCAGCCAAAAGTTCTAAATTTTCTATTTCCCATCTTTCTTAATTCAATCATTTTATCCTCCTAGTAGTTTATAATTAATACTTCTATGCTCTTATCACGTTTAGTATTATAACTCGAATTTGAATAATCACTTGTCAAATATATTGTTTTATATTTTTTACTCCACTCTTTTAAAAGTACATTTTCTTTTCCTTTGTGTTCAATAACATTTGACAATGCAAATTTTACTTTTCTTTTATTTAATTCATCTAGTACTTTATATAATTGTATTTCTTCTTCTTCTTTCCAATCCTTAAACCCTCTATTGCCATCATTATACGAGCCAGTTGTTATTAAATAAGGAGGATCACAGTATACAAAATCTTCACTATTTAATCTACTTAAATCTACTTTATCAAATGGTTCGGATAAAAACTCCACATTCATACTTTTTAGTTTTTCGGTAAAAAGAATTAAGTTTGATTTCATATTGTCTGAAAATTGACTTCTGTTTCTTCCAAATGGATTATTATATTCTTTATTGTTATTAAATCTAAACTGATAATTAAATGAATAACATGACAAAGTATATAAGTCTATTGGTTCTTTTGTTTTATTGTAATAATTCCTAAATTTCTTAAAAGCCTCTTCATTTTCTTTTGATAATCCATATTCATTAATTCTTCCTGTTATTTTGTTTAGAGTTTCATCTATTGGTTTACTATATAGTTCTTTATATAAATCTATAATAAATGTATTCATGTCATTACATACAACTTTATTGCAATCTACATTTATTCCAACATTAAATCCTCCTGAAAACAAATCTACAAAAGTGTTTATTTTATCTGGAAAGAATTCTATTAATTGTGGTAATAATTTATACTTTCCACCAATATAATTCAGCGGACTCTTTAAAAATTTTCTTCTTGAAGCGATTCCATTAGCATATGTGTATTTTTCCTCATCTTCTCTAACTTGTAGCACATCTGCATATGGAACATAAAAATAAACTTCAGGCTGTTTATTACTCATTTTTTCCTTTTTTATGTAAAAAATATATTCATAATGCATATCCAATTTTTTAGTTAATTTATTTTGATACTGCTTATAAGGAATTTTATATAACCTATATGTATTAGTAATTCCATATTTTTTTAAAATTCCTTCTATTTCTTTTTCAGATAAAATTCCATCTTGATTGTAGCTTAAAATAACATGTTTAAAATTGGCTTTTTTTATTAATTCTTCCAGTTCATTGTAAACTTTGCTTTTAATGCAATAATCTGATTTTTGATTTGCATATTCTCTTATTCCTGTTTTACCGATTTATTATCGGATTATCATATTTAGCAATTGTTTCAAGTAGATGATAATTTGGTAAATACTGCCTCTCATTGTATGGAGGATCCAAATAAAGTATATCCCCACTTATTTGCTCTATCAATTTGTTAGAGTCTGTATTATAACATTCATTATCACAATTATTATCGATAACATTCAATCTAATAAGCTCAAATTTTTTTAATGCTCTTCTATCCCACTCTTTTAAATATGCTCCGTATGTTCCAGTTATATTAGATACAAATGGAATTCCTTCAAGTAAAGATGCTAACAAATAATAATATTCATTTTCGTTAATAAGTTCTTCATTTTTCCATTGTTCTATTGTTGTTCGAATAAAATCTATTCTTTGAGCATTTTCTGTTGTTAAATACATTCTTTCACATTTCTCATGTGGAGAATAATTAGAATACACAAATCCATCTTTTATATCAATAGGAGCATTTTCCAAATAATCAAATACATCTTTTATATTCAATGCTATTTTTACTTTTTTAAACTCCGGAATCTGATTATTCTGAATTGTTGCCTTTTGCAACACATATGAAAAATACAACATGTCATTAGATATGATTTTGTATTCATTTTTAAAAAATCTTGCGACTGATGAAGTACCAGAAAATAAATCGCAAAATACCTTCTCGCTTCCATCACAATTTTCTTTGATTACCTTTTGTATATCATTTAATAAATTCGTTTTGTTTCCTATAAATCTCATTTTTCACCTCTGCATCCGTAAACATCCCTATTCTATAATAAATAGATATTTTTTACAAGATGTTTTGAAGAAAAAATAGAATTATAAAAACCCAAGACTTTCTTGGGCTTAATAGTTAGGTAGGGCGTACTTATCCACATATCGTATTCCATTCGCTATGCGAGGTGTGAGCCTTCTTATATCTTTCTGTTATCATTTTTATTTTTTCCTCTTGCTTCAAATTTCTCGTCTCTAGCGTTCAGCTTTTCCTAGAAAAGCGAAACACGGAAACCGACGCTGTCGTAGCTGCCGTCAGTGCTAGTGTAGTTACGGTAAGCTGCAGGACCGTTTGAGCCTGCATAGCTGTAACTGCCTCCCCTATAAGCACACGGATTGATGGTGATGGAAGTTTTTTCTAAAGTCCACTCCCATACATTTCCAGCTATATCATAGATATTCATTACTTTGCTTTGTTCTGTTCCTCCTGTTGTTATTAATATACTATTAGAATCTGAACTTTGTTCTGTTTTCTTCATTTTTCCTGTAGTTTCATTACTTACTACTATTGAGCCTAATGCACTGTCAAAATTTTTCCATTCATTTCCTAGCTGACCATACTGTGCATATTTTCCTCTATTTAAATCAAATGTTGAATTTATATAATTTCCTATTGTTGTACTATTTGTTGTTAATGTACTATCCGCTATATTTCCTTTATTGTGCATAAATGCTAGCACTAAATCCCATTGTACTCCAAACATTAAACTACTTGTTTTTGTTCCTGAATTTACATTACTTGCTAAATTTTGTGCTTGTGTTCTTGTTACATATGTGTATGGATATGCATCTGCTTTTGTTACTGGTGCTGTACTTGGCATAGTATATTTTCCATCTGAATTTTTGTCTGTATTACTTGTTCTATTCGTTCCTGTTGTTTCAATTCCAGCTTCATATCTTCCTACATAAAATCCACCATTTTCATATACACTTTTTAACATACTGTTTTTTAATGTTTTATACTCTGTTTCACTTAACCAGCCTTCATTTTTATCATCTGCATACCATGTGTCTGAATAACTAGTGCTTCCTCTATATGTTTTTGTATATTCCTTTAAATCATTTTCTATACTTGTATAGTCTGCATCTGTAAATGTTGTTTTTCCAAGCCCTGTTGTAGCATAAACTGCTGTTGTTCTTGGTACTACTACCCACACATATTCATTTTCATTTGCATCTTGAATTACTAAACCGGTATCAATTGTTCCTTCTTTCTTTGTAAATGTATTATCTGGGAAATATGGCGCTGTTTCTGAAGTTGCTTCTTCTGGCACCCTTTTTCCACCATTTATCTCATCTCTTATTTCATCCAAATTATCTAGCTGTTTTTCATATGCTTCTTTTGCTAGTATTTGACTTTCCATTTGCATTTTCCTTTTTGAAGAAGCATGCATAAAAACTGTTGTAAGTACTATCGAATAAAGCAATACACTTATAACAACTAATGCAGAAATTGAACCTTTATTATCTCTTAGAATTTTTTTCATTAGAATCCTTCTTTCTCTTTTTTAATACTTATATAATATAATAAATTCAATAAATAAGTCAATAAATTTTCTATATTATTTGCCGAATTGTCGTTCACTTTTCTTGACATGTGAGCCAAATAAGAATATACTGAACATGTTAGTTTTGTACTAATTTTTTTGCTATTAAAAAAATTCAATTTTATTGTATTTGTATAAATTTTATAATTTACTTAATTATAGAATCTATACAATTTTGAATGAAAATTTCTAAAAATTAATTTTGTTATAGCAATTATGTTTTAGTACAGCATAACTTTTAAGAAAGGAGATTTTTTAAAGTGGAAAATTTGGTAGAAATTAGATGGCACGGTAGAGGCGGCCAAGGTGCTAAAACAGCTTCTCTTTTGCTTGCAGATGCAGCATTTAACACTGGTAAATATATTCAAGGTTTCCCTGAATATGGTCCAGAGAGAATGGGAGCCCCAATTACAGCTTACAATCGTATTAGCAATAGTCCTATTGTTATTCATAGCAATATTTATGAGCCTGATTATGTTGTAGTTGTTGATGACACTCTTTTAGAAACTGTTGATGTAACTGCTGGTCTTAAAGAAACTGGAGCCATAGTAATAAATACAGTAAAAGATGCAGATTATTTAAAGAAAGCATTAAAAGGATATAAAGGCGGAATTTATTGCATAGATGCAAGGAAAGTTTCTGAAGAGGCTTTAGGAAGATATTTTCCAAATACTCCAATGCTTGCTGCTATTGTTAAAGTTGCAAATATTATGGATGAAAAAGACTTTTTAAATGATATGAAAGGTTCATTCAAGCATAAATTTGCTAAGAAGCCTGAGGTTATAGAAGGAAACATGAAAGCCTTAGAAATGGCTTTGAATGAAGTTAAGAAGATTAATTAAGGAGGTAAAATTATGTCTGAAATGCATATAGATAAAAACACACCAGCAAATGAATTAACGCCAGGCGGAATTATTTATCAAGCTGGAAATGCTAGAGAATTTAAGACAGGTGACTGGAGAAGTATGTACCCAGTATGGATTCCAGAAAAGTGCACACAATGTGGATTGTGCTTCCCTGTTTGCCCTGATGACTCTATTCCTGTTAATAAAGAATGTAAAAGAGAAGATTTCAATTACGATTATTGCAAGGGATGTGGAGTTTGTAGCAAAGTTTGCCCTTTCGGTGCAATAGAAATGAAGGAAGGAGTTGGAAAATAGTATGAGTATAAGAGAACGTTTAAGTGGAAATGAAGCTTCAGCAGTTGCTATGAGACAAATTAACCCTGATGTTGTTGCAGCCTTCCCTATTACCCCATCAACGGAAATTCCACAATACTTTTCAACATTTGTTAGTAACGGACAAGTTGATACAGAGTTTGTAGCAGTTGAGAGTGAGCACAGTGCTATGAGTGCTTGTATAGGTGCGGAAGCTGCTGGTGCAAGAGCTATGACGGCAACATCTGCAAATGGATTGTCTTTTATGTGGGAAATGCTTTATATAGCTTCTGGTTCAAGACTCCCAATAGTTATGTCTTTGGTAAACAGAGCCGTTTCTGGTCCTTTAAACATACACAATGACCATTCTGATGCAATGGGTGTACGTGATGCTGGCTGGATTATGCTTTTCTCTGAGAATAACCAAGAGGCATATGATAATTTAATAATGGCACATCAAATTGCCGAAAATAAAGATGTTTTACTTCCTTTAATGGTTTGCCAAGATGGATTTATTACATCTCATTCAATAGAAAATATTGAGCTTATCGAAGATGACAATGTTAAAGAATTTGTTGGTACATATAAGCCAGAACATTATTTGTTAAATCATGATGAACCAGTTGCAATGGGACCGATGGATTTGCAAGCATTTTTGTTTGAGCATAAATATCAACAAGCAGAAGCTATGAGAAACGCAAAAAAGGTTATTCTAGAAGTTGCTGATAGATTCGAAAAAATGACTGGAAGAAAGTATAGCTTCTTCGAAGAATACAAATTAGACGATGCAGAAATTGCAATAGTTTGTATGAACTCTACAGCAGGCACAACAAAGGCTGTTGTAGACGATTTAAGAGCAAAAGGAATTAAGGCTGGTCTATTAAAGGTACGTGTTTACAGGCCTTTCCCAGCAGAAGAAATTGCAAAAGCATTATCACATTTAAAGGCTGTTGCAGTTTTAGATAAAGACGACAGTGTAAATGCTGCTGGTGCTCCCCTATTTACAGACGTAACATCTGCAATGTATACAAATCAAATTGCAAATGTTCCAATGATAGACTACATGTATGGAATTGGTGGTAGAGATACTACTACAAAAGACATTGTAAGTGTATTCGAGGATTTACAAGAAATTATTAAGACTGGAAATTTAGGAAACCCTTATAGATATTTAGGATTACGTAAAGGAGGAAAATAAACAATGGCATATAATTTAAAAGAAATAATGGCAACTAAACCATCAAGATTTACTGCTGGACACAGAATGTGTGCCGGATGCGGTGCTCCTCCTGTTGCAAGAATGATTATGAGAGCATTACACGAAGGTGATCACGCAGTTGTTTCTAATGCAACTGGATGTATGGAAGTTTCTACATGTATTTACCCATATTCTGCATGGACAGATTCTTACATACACACAGCTTTCGAGTGTGCATCTGCTACATGTTCTGGTGTAGAAGCTGCATATAAATCTTTAGTAAAGCAAGGAAAATTAGTAGAAAAAGACGGAGAAAAAACAAAGTTCATAACATTCGGTGGAGATGGTGGAACTTATGATATAGGAATTCAATCTCTTTCTGGTGCAATGGAAAGAGGACACGACATGACATATGTTTGCTACGATAACGGCGCATACATGAACACAGGAATTCAACGTTCATCTGCAACACCAAAATTTGCAGACACAACAACATCTCCAGCTGGAACTGTTATTCCTGGAAAGATGCAATCTAGAAAAGATTTAACACAAATAATGGTAGCACACCATTTGCCATATGTTGCTCAAACAGCAGCATTTGCAAACTTCAAAGATTTATATGAAAAAGCTGAAAAAGCAATATACACAGAAGGTGCAACATTTTTAAATGTTTTAGCTCCATGCCCACGTGGTTGGGGCTATGCAACAGAAGATTTAATGAAGATAAACAAACTTGCAATAGACACCTGCTACTGGCCATTATACGAAGTTGTAAACGGAGTATATAAAATAACATACAAGCCAGCCAAAAAATTACCAATAGAAGAATTCTTACGTCCACAAAAACGTTTCAAGCACATGTTCAAACCTGGAAACGAATGGATGATAGAAGAATTTCAAAAAGAGGTTGACAAAAGGTGGCAAGAGTTGTTAAACTTAGAAGAGATGACAAATATCGCCCAATAGGGACGCCCCTTTGGGGAGGAAAAGAAAAGGTGGTGAAATTCATGGCATATAAAATTACAGATAAATGCATTGCTTGCGGAGCTTGTGCAGCTAACTGCCCTGTTTCTTGCATTTCTGATAAAGGAAGCAAATATGAAATTGATCCTTCTATGTGCATAAGCTGTGGAACATGCGCTCATGTATGTCCAGTTGATGCTCCAGAAGAAGAATAAGATTTTTGAAATTAATTTTTGCCAATATTGACAAAAACTAATAAAAGTAGTATCATGATATTAGTTAATCATACTGTATGTTAGTATATTAACTACTTTCTAAATGTATATAAAACAAATATATGCATAGAATAATAAGGGAATAAAATTCCTTATATATTATTTTATTGAAGTTTAAATTCAATAAAAAAGATAAGAGCCTAGGCCCTTATCTGATGTCGTTTATAGAATTGGAGTTCACTGCACGAACTTCAATTTCTTTTTCTGACCATTTGATATATGAAGTATATCCTAGACTTGCTAGAAAACATAAAACAATACCAACAATCAGAGCGATTAAAGCCCTGCCAAGATATCTAACGGCAATATCATTGCAATTATAATCTTTGTGTTTCAATTCTACCGCCTCCTTTCTCATAATGTTGCACTTAACAATTCATGTGAAGAGTTAGGTGCATAAACTAGTAGTTGAAATACAAAATTACAATAACTAATTTATGCACCCAACTGAAAGAAAGCTAAACGATTATTTGTAGTATATCAAATTGATAGATGTATTGCAATAAAATTTATAAAATAGTTAATAAAAGCAAAAGAAATATCTTGTCAATTTTACGTTCTATACATTGATATACTCGCAAAAAAATGATATAATTAGTTTTAGTTCTTTTGGCTCATATCGGAGCCATGAATTATGTTCGACTTTTCAAAAATAATTTTAGGAGGTCAGAAAATATGTTAAGAACCATTACCCAGAAGTGCCCGTCTTGCGGATATGTATACGTTGAACAGCAACACGTTGAAGTTCAAACAGTATCCATAGAAAAGCGGTATACCCATAGGCCCGTTCGAAAACTCAATCCTATCCGTGGAAAAGAAATCATAAAACGCGATTATTTGGAAGGTGACGAAGAGTTCTCAGAAATCTTTGTTAAAGGTTCCTTGGTTCCTCACTCTACGCAGTATCCGGAAATGAAACTTTTAGTTTGTCCGAAATGCGGTACTGTTTTAGCCCCTCGGGTCGCTATGAAGGTGGAAGTAACCGAAGAATAATATGTTCTTAACCCCAACCCAGCCAGCAGAGATTTTAACGCCTCTGCTGGCTGGGTTGTTTATGTAAAAATTTAATTATTTCTCTTTTTATTTTCTTCTTTTTCTATTATTTTGTCTCTTTTTTCTAGTTCTTCTAATTTTTGCAGTTCTTTTAGGTTTGCCATTTCTTCGCTATCTACTGTATTTTCAATACTGTCTTTATCATTTCCGCTTGCATTTTTTATTACTTTTACGTCTTTTGCTGGATATGTTTTGTATGTTGTGATGTCGTCTTTCCTAAATTGTACTTTTATTGCTTCTTGCAATACCTCTTGTGTAACAACAGTTCCTTCTCCATCTTCTGTTTTTACTATTGAGCCTACTTTTGGCAATTTTTTTATTTTGTCTTCATATACTTCTTGCTCATATTTCAAGCAACACATTAGTCTTCCACAGTTTCCAGATATTTTCGATGGATTTAGAGAAGCACTTTGCTCTTTTGCCATTTTTATTGATACCATGTCGAAATTATTTAAGAATGAGCAACAACATAGTTCTCTTCCACAAACACCATTTCCACCTATTTTTCTAACTTCATCTCTAACACCTATTTGTCTTAGCTCTATTCTTGTTTTGTAGATAGCTGCTAAATCTTTTACAAGCTCTCTAAAATCTACACGTCCATCAGCTGTAAAATAGAATATTATTTTACTATTGTCAAACTTATATTCTACATCTACTAAGTTCATGTCTAATTTGTGTTTTTTTATTTTTTCTTTGCACACCTTCATTGCTTTTTGCTCTTTTATTTTGTTGTCTTCTACTTTTTTTAAATCTCTATTGTTTGCAAGTCTTACTATTCTTTTTAGTTCTGTTGAAACTTTATCGTCTGGAATCTGTCTTTTATTTATTACAACTTCTCCTACGTCTTCTCCCATTGTAGTTTCAACCACGACTTTATCTTTTAAGTTTAATTGTATGTATCCTGGATCAAAGAAATAAACTTTACCAGGCTTTCTGAATCTAACTCCAACTATTGTTTTCATCTATAGTCCCCTTTCTTAAATTTAGTTGAAAATAATTAAATTATTTTTCAACCGTTTCCTCCCACAATTTCAACACTAAATTATCAATACACATATCATAATTATTATTTAAAACTATTCTATTTTTTGTGTTTTCTATTATCGCTATTAAATTCAAAAATTTTGCTCTGTAATCTTTATTTTTGTTGATATATTCATAAATTATTACTATCATATAGTCTAATAAATCATTGATAACCTCTTTTGATTTATATAATATTTCGAATTGGCTTAACATTTTTACTACATTTGGTATTTTCCCATTTAGAAAATTGTTAGTTGTACTTTCTACTGCATTGTATTCTTCTAAATTTTCATTTGCCTTCATTAGCTTTCCAATGCTTCCGTTACACATCTTTAGCAAATTTTCACTTGGTACTTGCATTTTCTGCACACTATTTATGTATGAAATTAAATCATTCGTTTCAAGATTATTAAAACTTATTTTTAAGCATCTAGATTTTATTGTGTTTAACAATTTATTTTCGTTTGCCGTTATTAAGATTATCATTATGTATTCAGGTGGCTCTTCTAATGTTTTTAACAAGCTATTTTGAGCCTCTTCTGTCATTTTATCACTATCATTTATTATAAATACTTTTTTTCTCGACACAATTGGTTTTGTATATACATTTTCTTGCATCTCTCTTATCTGTGCTATTTTGATAGAATTCCCATCAGGCTCTATCAAAACAAAGTCTGGATTGTTTCCTGAATCAAATTTTACACACGAGCTACAATTATCATTTTCAGTTTTATTGTTCAAGCATAAAGCCATTTTAGCAAGTTCCTTTGCAAATAACTTTTTTCCTATTCCTTCTTGCCCTACAAATAAATAGCTGTGCGATAATGTATTATTTTTTACATTATCTATAAATTCTGATTTTATCTTTTTATTTCCAATAATATTTTCAAAACTCAAGTTTTTATCTCCTATTCAGCTTTTTTTATAGTTCCAAATTTATTTAATGGCCAAAATCTTATAGTAACTTTTCCTTCTATTTTTTCTAATGGAATACAACCAAATCTTCTACAATCAGCCGAAACGCTTCTATTATCTCCCATCGCAAATACGTAACCTTCTGGAACTACTATATCTGTAAACATTCCACCATAAGCTTCAGTTTTCACATTTGAATTTAAGTAAGCAGATTCATCTAATTCCGCGCCATTAATATATACTTTTCCATCCATTATTTGTACATGTTCGCCTGGCAAGCCTATAACTCTCTTTATATAGCTCGTCTTCCCCCATTCTAGCACATAATATGCAAACTTAGAAAATACGTTTGTTGGCTCTTTATCATATATTGCAACTGGATTGCTTAAATCTACTTTATCTTCTCCAATGTATGTAACGCTTGGTTGTTCAAATGTAATTATATCTCCTCTTTTAGGAAGTTGCTTTCTTGTTCTTGGTATTCTGTTTAGTACTAACCTTTCCCCTTGCTTTAATGTAGGATACATTGAGTCCATCTGAACTACTGTTGGAGTTCCAACATAATATCTTATTAATAATGCAAGTACAATTGCTATTACTATGCATTCAATCCATTCTAATATATTTTTTAATTTATCACTCATTTTCTGTTCCTTTCTTTACAGCTGGAATTCTAATTACTACTTCTGTTCCTTTTCCCAATTCACTCTTAATGTCTATACTTCCATTGTTTTGTTCTATTATCTCTTTTGCTATTGATAGACCTAGTCCTGTTCCACCCATTTCTCTTGAACGAGCCTTATCTACCCTGTAGAAACGTTCGAACACTCTTGCTAAATCTTCTTTTGGAATTCCAATTCCATTGTCTATTACTTTTATGTAGGCATCATTGTATACAAAACCAACATAAATTTTGATAATTCCTTCTTCTTGCGTATATTTCACAGCGTTAGATAATACGTTTAAGATTACTCTTTCTATTCCATTCTTGTCTGCTTCTATTGGTGGAACATCGGCTGTAACGTAACATTCAACATTTTGTTTTTTCTTTTCTATTTCTATTGCTAGTTTTTCTTGGCATTTTTTTGCTATCTCACCTAAGTCAAAGGTTGTAACCTCTCTTGTCATTCTGTTTGTATCATATCTTGAAAGTGTTAGTAGGTCGCTTACCAAATCTGCCATTCTTCTGCCTTCAGACGAAATTACAGATAAAAATCTTTGCTGTGTTTCTTTGTCGTAATCTCCGTCTTGTAATGTGTCTGCATAACCAATTATCGATGTGATAGGTGTTTTTAATTCATGAGATACATCTGCAACAAATTCTTTTCTCATATCATCTAGCTTAACATGCTCTGTAATATTTTGAATAACAGCAATTATTCCAGATGATAAATCATTTTCATCTTTGTATGATGCTAAGAAAACGTTTATAGTTTTATCTCCAATTACTATTTTCTCTTCAGCAGTATTATCCAAGTACAAAATTGCATCCATTTTTATATTTGCATCAAATCTGCTAAAAATTTCTTCAAAATTTGATTCTTTATCAATTTTTAGAAGTGCCTTAGCAGCTGGATTTATATGCATAATATTTCCTTTTTCATCAAATGCAACTATACCATCATTCATGTGTAATAAAATAGCTTCAATTTCTCTTTTTTGTCTATTTACTTCATTCAATTTTTGGTTCATTTCCACATTCATAACACTAATTATATTTATAATAGAATCTAATTCTGTTTTCTTTTTTCTTTTTTTCTTAGGGTTTAACTCTATAAGTTCAACACTCTCACCATTTGCCAGTTTTTGAGCATTTATTATCATCTTATTTAACGGCTTTACAATAGCCTCTGAAATAAATATTCCAACAACAATTACAATGCAAGAAAATACTAATATTGTTCCTAATATTAGTATTTTTGCTTGGTTCATTTGAGTATCCGTAATATTTATTAAATCTTGAGAAGTTACATATTCCGAAGTCCCTATAAAATCTTGAGTTTCACCTACTATCCCAGCAAAAAAAGCGCCCATTCCAATTATTATAATTGTTCCTATTATAAAGAATATCAATAATATTTTATTTTGTAATTTTTTCATCATTAATTCCTTTTATTTAGAGGCTAGATAGTATCCAATCCCTCTTTTATTAATAATAATTTTTGAATTCTTTGTGCTGTCTCCTAGTTTTTCTCTAATTCTACAAACAGTTACGTCTACAGTTCTTATGTCTCCATAGTACTCGTAATTCCATACTTTTTCAAGTAGAACTTCTCTTGTAACAGGAACTCCAGGTTGCATAGCCAAAAATTTAACTAACTCAAATTCCTTCGGTGTAAGTGGTTTAACTTCTCCTTTTACTTTAACTTCAACCTTTTCTAGGTCAAGTTCTAAGTCTCCAACAACAATTTTTGTATCTTTCTTTTTTTCTTTATCGATAACATTTCCGTCATCATTTTTTCTTAAGTTTGCCTTTACTCTTGCCATCAATTCTCTAACACTGAAAGGCTTTGTAATATAGTCATCTGCACCTAATTCAAGTCCTACAATTTTGTCTACCTCTTCATCTCTTGCAGAAATCATTAATATTGGAACATTATATACTTGCTTTACCCTATTGCAAACAGTTAATCCATCTACTTTTGGAAGCATTACATCTAACAATATTAAATCTGGTCTTGCTTCTAGTGCTACATTTATCCCCATCTCACCATCAGTGGCTTCTAATGTGTTATACCCCTCTTTTTTTAAATTGTATACCAAAATGTCTATTATTGGCTTTTCATCGTCAACAACTAATATTGTTTTTTTGTTTGGATCTAATTCTTCTTTCATAGAAGCACACTCCTTCTTTTTATTTTCGTTTTATCTATCGTCTCTTTCTTGTGATTTTGAACGCTCTATTTCTTGCATTTTGATTTTTTCTCCATCTTTTTCGGTCACTAGTTTATAGTTTGCATCAAAAGCTTGTGCATCTGCAAAATTCTCAATAATCTTATCTAACGTTTCTGTTGGTATTTTGCCATCTTTTGAAAAATGATATTTTTCAAGTTCATTTGATTTTTGAATTTCATTTACGAATTTCTTATCTATGCTTCCACTATAGAACAAAGATGTAGCGCTCTTTAGTTCTTGGCCTGTTGGTAATTTTATTTCCGTAACTTTGCTAACCTCGCTGCCATCAAAAACCTCATCACAATATACTTGTATTCTATTTACATCACTTGGATCTTTTATACCATATGCTTCTGCAATTTTCTTCTTAATTATCGCATTATAATTATCTGTTACCAATTGTTTTGCATTACCAATTGTATTACATGCTTCTAAATAGGCTTCCTGCTCATTAAATGTTGGTTCTACCTTATTTTTATATTTATTATACGTATCTATGGCATTTGTCAATTCTTCAAGCCTATCAAAATCTTCCACAGAAACGACCTTACTCATCATTGGATTTGCTTTTATACTTGCTAAATATTCCTCAGAATCTGCTACCATTTGTATTGCAGCTTTTGTATCATTTGTATTTCTAATATTTTTAGCCATATTTGAAATTATTGGACCACCAATTATTCCCGCTGCCAAGCTAACTGTTGCAGCTCCAAGTCCTAACTTTTTATATAATGATTTCTTTTTTTCTAATTGTTTGCTTTTATAGACTCTTCTTCTTGCTTGCTCATTTGTTTCTCTAATGTTTAATGTTAATTCTCTTTTTTCCATATTTTATCCTTTCTATGGTATAACAATAATTTTTCAGCTACCATTTCCGTTCAAAATCTTTGCCCTTATTATAACTCTACCTCGCATATATGTCAAAGCTTTTTTTCAATATTATTACTAGTTTATTACATTTAAGTTTCATAAATAATTTTGACTATTGATTTACTCATAATTATGTATCTTCGCCCAAAAAGGGGCATCCCTTTTGGGCGAATTAGGCAAAGTTTTATATTATTACTTCTATATTGTATACTCCATTTTCTCCTATCTTAATTTGTTTTTCTGGTATTTCTTCTCCATTACATATTATCTGCTTTACAATAGTTGTATTGCTTATGCTTGTAATGTTAGCAGTATTTTCTCCTGTTTTTTCGCTGTTTTTATTTAGACCTAAAATAATGTTTCCACGTGTTATTTTTATATTGATTACACTATTTTTATATTTATATTTTATTTCGTAATTGTCCCAATTTTGTGGTATGTGTGGTTCTATTTTTAGATATCCATTTTCTATATTTAATCCTAAAATATATTTTATTCCTGCTATATACATCCAGCTACTTGAACCTGTATACCACGTCCAACCTCCACGGCCAGCTAGGTTTCCTTGTCCATACACGTCTGCTGCTATTACATATGGTTCTACTTTGTATTTGCTACTTTCGTCTTTAGTACGGGCATGTTCTATTGGGTTTATCATTCTAAAGTTTTCATATGCTTTTTCATTTAAATTTAGCATGGTTTGAGCAATTATCGTCCAAGTTGCAGCATGAGTGTATTGCCCTCCGTTTTCTCTTGTTCCCGGCAAATATGCCTTGATATATCCGGGTTCTAACTTGCTTTTTTCAAATGGTGGGTCTAACAATTTTATTATTCCTATTTCTTTATCTACTAAATGGTTTTCTAGGCTTTCCATTGCTATATATTTTTTGTCATTGTTACCTGCTCCAGAAATTGTTGCCCAACTTTGTGATATGCTGTCTATTTTGCATTCTTCGTTTTGCAAACTTCCGAGTGCATCTCCATCATCTGTAAAGGCTCTTTTATACCATCTACCATCCCATGCATTGTTATTTAATGCTCTTTTTAGCTCTTCCATTATAAACTGATATTTTTCTTTCTTCTCGAAATTTCCCATTCTTTCACAAATAGGAATAAATTCTTTTAACACAGCATACATGAAGAACCCTAGCCATACACTCTCTCCTTTTCCTTTTGCTCCGACATTGCTCATTCCATCGTTCCAATCTCCCGTACCGATTTTAGGCAGACCATGTTCTCCAAAATTTCCTATTCCAGTTTGATTTAATCCTTCTTTTCCAAGATTGTCCGTTTCTCCTTTATTCTGTTCTGCATCTTGTTCATATTTTCCTACTTTTATTTTTTCAACTTCATTATCTTCTATTCCAATTGCCTTTTCTATTGCTCTTATGCAGTGTTTGTATACACTTTCTTTAAAGTCTGCGTCTTTGTATAAATCATACCTTTCATTTTCGTTTTCAGATAATCGTAGTCCGTCTTTGTACGACGGGTTTTCTTCTAAAATTTCATAATCTCCGGTAAAGGAAATGTAGTCTGCGACTACGTATGGAAGCCACAACAAGTCATCAGAGATTCTGGTTCGTATTCCCTTATCAGTTTCTTCGTGCCACCAGTGTTCAACATCTCCTTCAATAAATTGATGTCTGCAATTTCGTAATATTTGTTCTCTTGCGATGTTTGGTTCTACATATTTTATAAGCATACAATCTTGAAGTTGGTCTCTGAAACCATATGCACCACCAGATTGATAGAACCCAGTCTTGCCATACATTCTAGAGCTTATTGTCTGGTATATTAACCAACCATTTAACAATATATTTGTAGATTCCATTGGCGTGTTTATTTGCAATTTGTTTACTAGCTGTTCCCAATGTCTTCTTATATTTATATATTCATTTTTGCAGTTATTTACATTTGAATACTTATATGCCAAGTCTTGATATTCTTCTTTGTTTGACGCATCTCCTAAAGTGAATACTATTTCCTTTGTTGAATATGCTTCTATTGTTACATTTATTTGAATTGCGACTATTCCATCCTCTCCAAATGAATTTTCTCTGTTTAGAGCAAGTTCATCTAGTCCAACTGGATTTTCTAGTGTCGAATTTTTTAGGAACGATGTTTTACTTCCAGTGTATGAGCTTATTTTTTCACTGCACCCGATAAAGACTTGATTATTATTTTTTTCATCTGATAAATTTTTTACTAGCATAATGTTTGACGCATTATTCATTTCTAACTGTAGAAATCCATTGCTTTTTATCTCGTCCTCACCTAAAACGGGCTTTATATAATAAATTAATTTTAAATTTTTACGCTGAGGATTTTTGTTTTCTAAGGTTATTAAATTTACTTTAATATTGTCGTTTTCTGGCACGAACATATCAACAGTCTGCCTTATTCTCGAAGAACTATGAATATATTTTGCATAGCCAAATCCATACACTACAAAATAATCGTTATTATCTGGCATAGGATTAAATCCCAGCGACCACTTTCTGCCTGTATCCATGTCTTTTGCATATATTATTTCTGATGGAGTGTCTAGCACTTGATCATTTGACCATGCTGTAATTCTGTTTAGTCTACTGTTCTTGTACCAAGTATATCCTCCCATATTCTCTGTTGTTAATGTTCCAAAGGTTTTATTGGCTAAAATATGGCTCCATACCGTCGGTAGTTTACGGGTTTTGTTAACGCAAATCAAATATTCCTTGCCATCTTTAGAAAATCCGCCATATTCGTTAAAATATTTTAAAGAAGCTTCTTCCATAAAGTTTTCTTTCTCTTCATTTACTTCTATAAAATTGTTTTGTTTTGCATCAAAAACAGTTTCTTTAACATTGTCTAGCATCTTGCTTTCTATGTCTTCCATTTGAAGTGCTAGAGAGCTGTAATAAGCGTTTATTACTAAGTTTGCACGCTCTTCTAGCAGTTTTTTGTCTTTCTTCTCTATATTTTCCAAGCAGAAAATCCCAGCTGGGATATTAAGCAAATATGCTAAATTTCTATTAAAAATAGCCCTTTGTATAGCGTCTTTTACATAATTTTCGTACGACTCCTTTTCCTCATTTAATATTACTAAATCCACTTTGATATTTTTTACCCTAAAGAATTCATAAGCACTTAAAACTTCTTGAATTATATCAATATCGTTTATATCTTTTATTTTTACCATTAATATTGGCAAGTCTCCAGATATTCCATATTTCCACAGTTCAGATACTGGGCACTGTCTATCATACGAAGCTTTTATAGAAACTTTTGGTGTAAACAGCAAATATGAAAGCATTTTCTGATATACTTCTATGTCTTTGCCTTTTATTCCTAGATATCTATTTTCAGCCTCACTCTTTGCTTTTAGCAATTCAAAAGTACGTTTTGTATTTTCATTGTTCATAAATTTTGCCATGTTTTTTATTACTTGCTCTTTATCATATCCAACAGAAATTATTAGGTCAAATATTGCTGTTTCTTCTGGTTTTATATCGACAGTTTTCTTTAATGCAATTATTGGGTCTGTGGTATATCCTATTTTCTTACTAAATGGAATCGAATTTTCTACCTCACGTGGAATTCTATAATTACATCTTCCCCATAATTTTTCTTTGTCAATTTCAAACTCTACGTCTCCCAACTCATTCGACTGGCTAAATAAGTTTACTGCCATGTATGCATCTTTTTCACCGTTAGTGTGTGCTTTTCTCTTCACGACTATTGTGTTTATTGAATCTATATACTCAAACGAAACAAATAAATTATTGAAGGCCTTGTGTGCAAAATCTTGCATAGTGCTCGATAGTACAGGTTCTAAAAGTGCTGTTATTTCCAATACTTCTTCAGACACGCCATTATTTTTCAGTTCCAGCCTTCTTATTTCGACTGGATCATCTGTATCTACTATTATTTTTGTAACAGTTCGAATATTTTCATCATTTCTTACTATTTTGTTAGCCTCAGGTGAGAAAATTATATCGTATTTATCAGGTATTCGCAGATTTTTTGAATACGTATTCGTCCAAATGTTTTTATTACGTATATTCTTAATATAAAATTTTATTCCCTGCTCTGCCTCGTCGGTTTCCTTATATCTATTAACCTGCAAATCTCCATATTTACTATAACCATTGCCATATTGGTCAAGCACGATTGTATAGTTGTCGTTTGCAATAACATTAGAAACATTCAAATTTTCGTTTATTTTGCTGTATTTTCTCTGAGTGTAATCTTCGTAATCTACATATTTTATCTTCTCAATTTTCTCTTTTTCTTCTTTTGTAGTTATCATATTTTCTGGCATTTTTTCTTGCAATAAGATGTCGACAGCCTCAATTTCCGGATTTTGCTTAAACCTCTTTTTTATTACACCATTGTTTAATAAATTGTCTATTGAAAGCAAAATTAATCCTTGATGATGTGCCATATACGTTTTTACAGGCGTATAGCCGTTTTTCGCCCTGCCGGGTGTAAAATCTATCGACTCATAAAAGCCATACTTATTGTACATTCCCTTTTCACTTAGATTTTTTAGATTTTCTATTACTAATTTAGGTTCTTCATCAATAGCCAAAATTGAACCATATGAAGATGTTACAATCTCGTCTGAAAGTCCCCTCTTTAGTCCTAGCCAAGGTATTCCAAATGCCTTGTATTGATAATTATTATTTAAGTCTTTTAGATTGAAGGCAGCCTCAGAAATCCCCCATGGTATTCCTAGTTTTTTAGCATATTCCAGCTGACTCATTATCATAAATTTACAAGATTCATCCAAAATACTGCCAGGGTATTGCTCGATGTTTATTGTAGGCATCAAATACTCAAACGAAGTTCCAGACCATGAGATAAGCCCTTTGTAATTATTTAGAGTCGTAAGAGTTCTGCTTAAATTATACCAATGCTTCTCAGTAATATCTTTTTTAGCAATAGCAACTAAACTTGTCTGTCTTGCCTCAGATGCAAGTAAGTCGTAATATGAGTCTGTTAGTTTATTTTCCTCTACATTGAAACCTATAGAAAATAGCCTATTCTCACTATCATACAACTTTGAAAAATCTGTGTTATTTATGAGCGAGTCTGTAACATTAATCATGAAATCTATCTTATTTAGCACATCAGGCGTTATTTGTACATTTTGTTCTTTTTCTTCACTACTTAAATTCTGATATATTTCATCATTCTTATTCTCTCTTTTTTCTATCAAAAACTGCTTTAAAACATACAAATATCCTACAAAATTTCCACTATCAACAGACGAAACATACTTTGGAATTAGTGGCTCTAATGTTTCTATATTGTACCAGTTGTACAAATGTCCATTCCATTTTGTGAGTCCGCTAATTGTTTCTAGCATTTTATATAATAAATTTAGTGTGTCCTCTAAATTTTCAAACTTTAAGTCATATGAAGCCATTACAGCAAGCAGTGCAAGCCCGATATTGGTTGAAGATGTTCTCATTACCACTTTTGGTTTTCTATCTTCTTGATAATTGTCTGGTGGCAAGAAGTTCGATTTTTGTGTTAAGTTTTCCTTAAAATATAGCCATGTTCTATATGCAACTTCTTGCAAATATTTTTTTTCGCTTTCATCTATCTTTTCTACAGCTTTTATTTCTTTATTTGCCTTGCTAATTTTACACATTAAAGCTGGAGTTAAAAGCCAATACAAACCTATTATTAGCGCCAAATTTGCAATGCCAACATTTAAGCTTTGTACTAATATTGCAACAGCAATTCCTAATATTCCAAACAGAGTGTTTGCACTCATATTCTTGTAATATGAAAATACATCTGTTTTAGCCGTTCGTTCAGCTTCTTCTGATGTAATCCACTCTAAGAGATGTTTCTTGCTTTTCGCCATTCTGTATATTGTTTTGGTTTCTGCCTTTGTGGTTATCCATGCCTTGTCTGGAATTAATCCAATATCTAAAATTCCTCTATAAACACTAGCCTTTAAACCATCTATTGTTTTCACAAACCTTTTAGTCTTAATGTTTCCATCTTTTTTACTAATGATGCCATTTATAATATCTAGTATAGTTGGAATTAGAGAAGATATCAGTGCAAGCACAATTATTCCACACATGTTTATTTTTAATACAGTTGCTATAACCGCCGAAAATACTAGCATTGCTAGTACACTACTTTCTTGTTTACTTCTTACTATATTGCTAAATATTTTATATTTACTAAGCAATTTTAATGGATTTTGTTTTGTCTCACCTTTTTTATTTTCTATTGTTTTTCCAAGCCATGGTAATATTTGATAGTCGCCTCTAATCCATCTATATAGCCTCGTTCTAAAACTTATATAGCTTGATGGATAGCCATCCATAAGCATTATGTCTGATGTTAGTGCGCATCTTAAATAGCTTCCTTCTAATAAATCATGACTCAAAACCGTGTTTTCTTTAATCTCATTTGCAAGCACTTTCGAAAATATAGATAAATCGTAAATTCCTTTCCCAGTAAAAATTCCTTCATCAAAATTGTCTTGATACAAATTTGAAATTACATTTGTATATGAATCTGTCCCGCCTTCGCCAGCATATACTTGAGTAAATATGCTCTTTCTGCTCTCTACTAGTCCAACTCCAACACGTGGTTGCATTAGTGCATGCCCTGAAATTACTAGATCTCCTCTCTCGTTTACTTCTGGTTTATTTAAAATATGAGCCATTGCTCCAACAAGCTCTAATCCAGATTTCAATGTTAAATCAGTATCTGAGTCCAATGTTATAATGTATTTTACTTTGTTCATTTGCGAGATATCTATAGTATTAGCCCTAAAAGGATTTGCAATATTCCCGAGCAGATATTCATTTAATTGATTTAATAAGCCTCTCTTACGCTCCCATCCCATGTAACACTCTTCATTAGAATTCCAAATTCTTTTTCTATATACGAAATTGAAAATGTTACCATATTTTTCGTTTAGCCTTTTTGATTGCTCTATTCCTTCTCTTATAACTTCTTCATCAAACTCTTCTATTTCCTTGTTTCCAGAACTACAGTCTCCCAGCAAAGTAAAGTACAAATTTTTGCTCTTGTTTGCAATATAATAAACCTCTAATTTTCTCATTAATTCTTTAACTTTTTCTTTGCTCTTTACTATCGTAGGAATTACCACCATTGTGCTACAATTCTCTGGAATTCCATTTTGAAAATCAATTTTCGGAATAAGCTTTGGTTTTATCACTTTACTTAGCACATATTGAATAATCTTAGAAACAATATTTTCTATTGGCAATATTGAAACCAACGCTAGAATTATTGAAAGTAATACTTTAACTAATATTGGAATATTTCCTATAAAATTACGAGCAACGTCTCCAAAGCTCTTGTACCATAACATATAATAAAAATTAATGCTCAAAATAAGTGTCAACAGCAAAGAAACTCCCCATACTGTCTCTATATAGATTTTTGCCTTTTCTTCATTTGATTTTAGAGTAATCTTCTTTTCTAGCAGGCTATTCAATAAAGTTTCTTTTCCATCAGAAATTAAGTAAAACCCAATATGCATGCTCTTTTCGTTTGCTTCTGGTTTCTCACTAGCCTGCAAACTTAACTCTAAGCACTTTTTTGCAATATAAATTTCTGAAATTTTAGTCTTTTTAGAAATCTCCTGTATTGCATTTCTGTAATAGCTTTTAGTAGTACTATCCATTTTCTCATACTGCTTTGCTGGGTCTTGTTTTAGAATATCCTCTACCCTATTTATCTTTTCGAATATTTCCAAGAAATTAATTCTCGAAATTGCCTTAAGAGTCAATATACAATTTCCAACAGATACTTTCTTTACTGCAATATCAAAATGCTCTTTTTTTACAACCTCGTAGATATCGCTACCTGTTTTTGCAACTTCGTCTTCCAAAATATTTAGATACGCATATGCCTTGCTTCCCATCTTTTTTAGTCTATATGACATATACTCTATGAACGCATTTTTTACTTGCCCATTCTCTATAAGCATAATTTTAGGTAATATTACAGTTCTGCTTTTTTTCTTTTCCTCTCCAAAATACTTGCATATAATCTCTTCTACTCTGCTCTTTTGCATTTGAGACATGTAAATTGTTTCACAAATTTCTCTTATATTTTCTATTAATGCAATCTGAATGAACAATCCAATATTCCAGATTTCATTCATGCTTAGAGTTTTTTTAGTTTGGTATGCTTGTAACATATATTCTAAATTTTCTGAATTTATCTTACCATCAGTATAAGCTACCATTTCTGTTGCAAGCACATAAACACGTGCAAAGCCCTTGAACCTGCCATTTGCAAGTCCCAGAAAATCTGTATATTTCTTTAACGTTAACTCTTTACTTATATTTTTTACAATTTCTTCTATTACATATAAATTATCTAGAATCCACTCTCCTGCTGGATGTATTGGTATTCCCTGCTTTATTTGTTCATTCAATAATTTATAAATTTCTTTAATAACAAAAAAATTTTCTTTAAGTCTTGGAATTGGATACGTATCCTTCGCCGATTTTTCGGTTAAAATATGGTCAGAAGCAATTTTTTCTAAATATTGCTCCAATTGGTATCTATCTAAAACGGTTCCTTTAATATTTAATTTCTTTTTTTCCTTCAAAAAAATCCACTCCTTGGAATATGTTTTACACATATTTTCTCCAAAAAGTGGATAGTTTATTCTATTTTTACTATAAATCTCTATTTCTCTTTATTTGTATATACGATACTACTGCAATTAATGCAAGTGCAAGCACTGCTATTGCTACATCTAATTCTCCTGTTTGAGGTAATTTTGTATTACTTTGTGTATTGTCTACTGTTATAGTATTTTCAACTACTTCTATGTCATTAGTAACATTTCCAATTACGATTGTATTTTCTACTGTGTTATTTTTGTCGTCTTTTTTGTTGTCATCATCCTTCTTGTCGTCATCCTTTTTGTCATCGTCTGGAACTACTGTACCAGTTACAGAAAATTTTAATGTTTGATCATCTAATTTTACAGTATCTTCTGCAACAGATGATAAGCTTGTAAATTTAATTTCTGTATCTTGACTTTTTAAGTTTGTTTTTACTTTTAATTTGATAATTCCTATTATTTGATTTTTGCTTGTTCCACTATTTATTGTTGCTAAAAATGTTCCTTTTTTTGCTGTTTCTTCATCATTATAAGCTATTGACCAGTTGTTTTGTGAAGATATATCATCTGATGTAACTTTTTCAAATACATTTTCATCATATTCAAGTTTTCCACCAAATGTATTTATTCCATCTTGTCCCATTTTTATATCTGATAACTCAAGTGTAATAGTAATTTCTTCACCTTCATTTAATTTTGTAGAACTAGGTGTTGGTGTAAATACTAAACTTCTTTCAGTAGTATCTGTTTCTCCTGCTTGCTCATCTGCTTGAGTAGAAATTTTAGTATTTATTTCATTCTCGTCTGTACCAGATGTTGCAGCTTTAACAGCCCATGTCTTGCTGGTTAATAATGATATAATTAATAAGCTTAAAATAATTTTAGATTTACGCATTTTTTCTTTTATTCCTCCTTTTAGGCAAATTTATTTAATAACTTACAGCTATTGTTCCAATATTCTCATTGCCTTTTTTATCATATGCTAAAAATGTATATTCAGCATTTCCACCTGTTACAATATGGCTTCCTTCCGGCTCATAACTAAATGTACTATTTGGAAGTACTATGTATGCAAATTTATCTTTGCCTTCTGTAATTTGCCATTTTATTCTCCAATGTGTAGAGTCTATGGCTTCTTTGTACAATACAAGTTTTATTTCGCTTCCATTATTTATACTATCTATAGTTACATCTTTTACTGTTGCATTTCCTGCATTATCATATGCAATAAAGCTGTAAACTCCGTTTTCATATATTTCTATGCTTCCACTCGAGTTTGTAACCCTCTTGCCATCTGGTAATGTAATATTCGAAATTCCACTCTGTTCATCAGAAGATACCCATGAAATCTGTATTCCTCCATCATCTGCTGAGTCAACTGTTAAGTCTAAATTTGGATTAATTTTATCTATATTTGTAACTTGGTGTTCTACTAAAATTCCATTCCCTATTTTATCATATGCTAAAAATATATAATTTCCATTTTCAGTTACTATATAACTGCCTTGTTTATCTGTTACGTTTTCAGAACTTGGTAAAATTACATTTTGCAATCCACTTTGATAATCATCGGCTTTCCAATTTAATGTAATTTCTCCATTTGTCCATTTATCAGTATCTTGAGTTACTTCTAAAATTGGATTTATCATATCCACATTACTTACATTTATACTAAGTTCTCTCGTGTTTCCAACTCTGTCATAAATAACAAATGAATAATCTCCCATTTGTGAAACAGTAAATTCTCCTGTTGCATTTGTTGAAAATGTTGAATCTGGCAATAATATTTTTGAAAATCCACTCTGTAGGTCAAATGCTTTCCAAGAAATTTTTATTTTTTCATCTGTAAGTCTATTCTCTTGTAATGATAATACTCCTTCTGGCATTATTTTGTCAATATTATTTATATTTTCTGTCAAAATTCTGCTATTTCCAACATTATCATATAATGTAAATGTATATGTTCCATTATCTGTAACAGTGAAATCTCCACTCGCATTTGTAGTTGATGTACCATCTGGCAATACAACTCTGTTAAATCCACTTTGTGAGTCCGATGCAGTCCAATGTATTTTTACATAGTCTATTACCCAGTCAGTTGGATTATGGCTCAAGCTTCCCGTTGGCGGTGTTTTATCAATATTTGTTACGGTTTCTTGTAATGTTAATGTATTTCCTGCTACATCATATACTACAAATGTATATGTTCCATTTTGTGATACTGTGTAATCTCCTGTTGCTGTTGTTTTTATTGTTCCATCTGGTAACTTTATTTGTTTAACTCCACTATTTGCATCTGCCACACTCCAATGTATTTTCACATCTGTGTTTACCCATTGTGTTGGATTGTGGCTTAAGCTTCCTGTTGGTGCTGTTTTGTCTATATTATTTATTGTTACAGTATAATTTCTTGTATTTCCAACATTATCTTCTAATACAAATGTATATGATCCATTAGCTGGTACTACATATATAGTTGATACACTATAAGTATAACTTCCATCTGGCTTTTTTATCCTTTTCACACCACTCATATCATCAGTCGTATTTAATGTAATAGTTACATCTCCATTAGTCCAATTAGTAGGATTTATTGAATGTGTACCTGTAGGTGCCGTTACATCTTTATTAACATTAAAATATACAGTAACAGGCACCGACATGTTTCCACAGTTATCTGCTGCCCATACTTGAAAAAAATGTTGCCCATTTGATATGTTGTTTGGAATAGTAAATGATGTATGAAAATATTTTTCACTACCATTTGGTCTCAGATTATTGGCAATAACCATTTCCTCTCCACCATCTATGGCATATTTTACTGTTACAATGTCTCCATTATCAATGTCGTTTACATAGCCTTGTACATCAACTACTTCCCCTTGATAATAACTATTTTTTAATTGACTAGTTACTCTTATTGTAGGTGGTGTATTTAACGTTCCAATACCAATAGCTACTGAAAAGATAAGTTTTTCTCCGTTTTGAATAGTTCTATTTTTCCAAGAGAAAGCCATACCAGAGTCTCCCTGTCTTTCTGTTGTACTTCCATAAACATAAGTTTGTGAATTATTCCATTTATTTTCTTCTCTAATTTGAAATTGTCCAAACCAATATGTATCAACATCTGTTACACCATATGAATTTCTGCCAAGAAAAGTAAAAGTGTATTTTGTCCCATCAGTCATTGTAAAACCTCTATTACCACTTAAATTAGTAATTGGCGCATAGTCATTGTCCGCAATTTGAATATCTGCATATGTTGCAATTCCTATTGTTTTTGCAGAACCAGATGTATTTGTTGCTTCAAATGAGATTTTTACATAATTTCCATTACTTATATATGATAGTTTTGTTTGAACACTTACTCCATTTAATGAACCAGAGCAATTTTTTATATTAGCTTCAGTTCCATTAACATTTAATACCGAAAAATATCCTTTATCACTAAATGTCGTTTGAACACTGTCGCCCCATATGTTAAAGTTTGAATCTGTCATTGGATATGCATTCATAGTTATGGCTTTAGTCGTGTTAATATTAATAGCATTAAGGAGAATAACAATTGTAAACATTGCTATTAATTTATATAATATCTTATGTTTATTCATATCTTTCTCCTTTCATTAATTTTATATTACATTACTTGTTATTCTAAATGGTATATTTTTATCATTTAAAGTAACACTTTTTATAATAAATCTTGTATATGTTTTTGTTCCTTTTTGTTTTTCATCAGATATTTCAAATTTGTTATCATTATTCTGTTTATTAGATACATCCACTGTTGAACTATATGACTGCCCCTCTTCTTTTCCTTGGTTAGAATTTGTAGTATTTAGCATATTTATGTTTGCATTATGTTGCCATACAGTTCCACTTCCGTTTGAATACTGAGAAACTTCTATTTGTAATCCTTGTGGGAAGTATTCCAAGACATTTACAACTTCTCCATCTTTTCTTACTAATTTAATATTACCAGTTATAGTTCCTTTTACATTAGTTGTTGCAGAATTTACTTGTATGAATTTAGAGGCATCTGACAAACTTGTATCTGAAATTAAGAAGTCTGCACCATTGGCAACTGTACTTCCATTATTCGTACGTGTAAAACTATTTATCTCAAATTCAATATGATCAATTTCGCTTGTATTTAAACGCCCCATATTAACTTGTATTGTTTCTATATTTGCATTTCCTGCCACATCATAAATAATTATAGATACCTGATGTGTTTTTGAGCTTTGTTCTATTACATCAAAATCTGCAGTATTTTCACTAGAATTTAACTCTTTATATAATTTTCCATCTATATATAATTGATATTTTGCTGTTCCTGATAAATTCTCCTCTGATGAAGCTTGTATGTGGAACGTTTTTCCTGTTATTTGACTTGCCACTAATTTTATATTTTGAGGAGTCGTTTTATCTATTTTTATAACCTGTGTAGCTCCTTCTGATTTATTACCTGCCACATCATATTCATATATTGTAATTGTATAAATTCCTTCATTTACAATCGACATCTCTTGTCCATTTGTCCTAGTTTCTGGTACATTTGCTGTACCACTTACTTCATATGTTGCGTGACTAACACCTGAGCCACCTTCATCTTCTGTAGATTCTATTATTTTTAGATTTACATCTCCTTTATACCATTCATTATCTTCGTTGTCTTTTTCACCTTTTACAATTTGTAATACTGGTGCTACTGGAGCTGTTTTATCAATTTTTACTTTAAATGATGTTTCACTTTCGTTTCCCACATCATCTCTATTTATAACCGTAATTGTGTATAATCCTTCTTGAGTAATTGTTAGTGGTTCAGACCTTTCTTCAATGGCTACTGTTCCATCAACCTTAAACGTTGTTACTATATTTTGACCACCTTGTACAACTTCCATATAAACATTTTGGTTTGTCCAAGTATTAGATTTATATTCATTTCCATTTGCATCGTTTAATTTCAAAGTTAAACTTCCTGGTCTTTTTATTTGTTTATCTATAATGGCAGTATATTCTCTTTTTGTTACTAAACCTGCTTCATTCTCGGTTGAAACAATTAATTTTGTTTTTCCCTCGTTTTCCAACACAATCGGTAAACTTGTTCCTGCTTGAATTTCATTTGCCCCTTGTGCTTCAATTGTTACTTTGTTTCCAATTTCCTCCCTTTCCTTAACATATATATTTTGTTTAGCTGTTTCTCCAAATATGTATTCTGTTCCATCTTCACTTCCAAGTGTTGCCACTATTTCAGCATTTATTGGTGGAGTTTTATTAATTTTTACAGTCAATGTTGCAATCTCAGATTTTGTTCCAATTACAGAAACACTATAAGCTTTTACTTCATATGTTCCATCTTGTTGAATTGTTATCTTTTTATCATCGTCAATTTGTGTTTCTTGAATATTTTCTGTTCCAGTAATCTCTAATACCATATATTCAATTTTTACAGGAGATTTCTCAGGTTTGTTTATTTGCAATTCAACACCAGAAGTATACCAATTATTTTTTCCTTGTTCTCCAGATAAAACACTTATAATTGGAGCTGTTGGGGTCTTTTTCCCATCAATGTCCAATTTTCCATAAACAACATATTTTATTAAAATACTAACATCTTTTTGTGTAATCTCTCCGTCTCCGTCAACATCTATTGCTGTTGCATTTATCCCAGATAATTGGTGAGCTTCAAGTCCAACAACATGTTTTATTGCTTTACTTATTTCATACTGAGAAATTTCTCCATCACTATTTATATCTCCAATAACACATGCAGTATACTCATTCTCTATGTTATCAAAACGAATTTTCATTCCAGTTCCAATAACTCCATTTTTCATCTCAGTAGTACCATTCTTGGCATAAACATGAACTTTTTCTTTCTCAAAATTAAATTGTTGCTTGAATTCTTCAATATCTGTTTTAGGTATAATTCTGCTTATTGTTAAGCTTTTTTGTGAAATCGCATATTCTTCACTCTCTAGCACAACATTAATAGTATCAGCATTTACTCTAGAAAAAATGCTAATATTAATGCAAATCAATATAAATATTGCTAGAATTCTTACTCCCTTTCTTCTCATTTTTATTCTTGCTCTCCCTTCTTGGTACAAATTTGGTTAAAAATTGTAAATTTCTTTTATTTCATACATTTATACTTTTTATATTTATATATATTATAGTAAATAACTAAAAGTCTTTCAAGGCGGAAAATGTTGGTATTTCAGCATTCAAACCATATTCACATACGGATATTGAATTTACTTTATTTTATTACATTTGTGTTACATTTTTTGTTTACTTTTCGAGCTTTGCTAGGGAATTATAGTTTTGAAGATTCAAAAAATCCACCTAATGAAAAATGTTATACACATTTTTTCCATTTTAGGTGGATAATTTTAATCTAATATTATCATTTTTAATTGTTTGTACATAAAATCTGTTTTATAAATTTTTATATGCAAATAAGTTTGCTAAAATTCTCATCTTTATAAGCTATTTAAGCATATGCATAAAGTTTAAGATTTATTGCACTGATGTGTTTGTTGTATTGTTTTCAGGTCCAACATATTCTGCTTTTCCAAATCCTAATATCATTTGGAATATTGGGCTTAAGAATAAAAGTCCAAATATAAATGCTGTAGATTGATTAAAGGCTTTTGCTAGTTTTACCGTAGAAACTATAGATAAGGCTATTGATATAATCCATCCAACAACAGGTACTACTGATAATAAATATAATAATAGTAACCATGGTGATAATCCTATTATTTTATATAAAACAACTACATTATAAATTGGAATTAATGCTTTCCATCCCTCTTGACCAGCTTTAGTAAATATTTTCCACTGTGCAACTATTATAAGTACATAAAAAGCTAAAATTATAAGGCTATATGTGCTTATTAAAGATGCTAATGTTGCTACTGAAGCAAATGTTGCCATATCTGCATATGAAGAATCGTACATAACTAAATCCCCCTTCCTTTATTTTCTGAATTTAGAATACCATAAGAATAATTAAATTTCAACGTTTTTCGTAAATTTGTATAAATTGTTACAGATTATTCTAAAGTTCTTTGTTATTTTGTGCCCCGAAGTAGCTGTTTTTCTTTAATTATTTATATAATGCAATCTTTACACTTTATTAATTAAATTCTGTTTTAGAAATACTCCATTATTCCGTTATATATTCCCCATGCAAGCTTAGTTTGGTATTCTTCTTGTTGTAATTGTTTTTCCTCTTCAGGATTTGATAAAAAACCACATTCTACAATAACAGTTGGTATTTCTACATGTTTTATGATATACACGTTGTTAATTTTTAGTGGCGTTCTCTTATTTCCCTTTTGTATTGTTTCATTTAGATTGTTCTGTATACAATTGGCTAGTCTCTTTCCATCTTCATTACCATCTTTAAAAAAAGTTTGCCAGCCATAATACTGATTTTCTGGTATTTTGTTTAAATGTATGCTAACAAATATATCTGCTGACGAATTATTTCCTATTTTTACTCTGTTCTTTATGTCTGAATTTTTCTTTTCCCTAAGTGTTTTTTTATCTATGTCATAAATTGCATTATTATCAGACCTTGTAAGAATAACACTAGAACCGCTTTGTTCTAATAATCGCTGTAATTTCAAAGCAATTTTCAAATTAATTTCAGCTTCTGCAACCCCATTATTACTTACGGCTCCTCCATCTTCGCCTCCATGCCCAGCATCTATAACTATTGTTTTGCTACTTACCGGTGTTGCCATTGTTTCTAGTGTTTTATTATTGGTTGAATTACTTGCGGTTTGTAGCATAAAAACGCTGATTGGCAAAAATGTTGCTATTATTAGGAAAATTATTCTTTTTTTATTAATCATAAACATAAAAATCTCCTACAAATATACTAATTATTTTAATATATTCGTAAGAGATTTGTTTTATAACATTCTTACTTTATTAAATACAGTTTAGTTCATTAATATAATTATTTTCATTTTTTATAAAAACATTGCCATATAAATTGGGAAAATATCAATTTCACCTTTTTTCCCATAGTTAGATGGTGCAAGTTTTATTCCTTTTTTTACGCCATATTTTTCCATTAAAGTTTCTAGTGATTTTGATTTACTGTTTCCTGATGATTTTACTTCTATGGCTGTAATAACTCTTTCGTATCTAATAAAGAAATCAACTTCTAAAGTAGAATTATATTCAAAATAATATAATTTTTTTCCTTTTTTTGCCAGAACATCTCCTATTATGTTTTCATATATTGCACCTTTATATATTCCAAGATTGCCATCTATAATATCTTCCTGTGTTCCTTCATCAAGCATAGCAACAAGGAGGCCTGTATCTCTCATATAAACTTTAAACGTATCGCTTTTTGAATTTCCCTCTAATGGCAACTGTGGTATTTCAAGATTGTGACAGAAATTTATAATTCCAGCATCATATAGCCACATAAGGCTTCCTGCATATTTTCTTGAACTTCCACTTGGCATAACTAAACTATATCTAAATTTTTTATAGTCCTTTGACAAATGTTTTGGTATAGACAAGAAGCAAGCTCTTGCTTTAGCCTTTTCTGAACCATCTGCGTATTTAGCTATGTCATCTTCATAATCACTAATAATTGCTTTTTGAATTTTTAATACATTTGCAAAATTATGATTTTTTACAAAATCATTGACAACTCTAGGCATACCGCCTACTACAATGTACTCTTTAAATAATTCCATCATTCTTTCATGCATTGCTTGAGGCACAACTTCTTTTTTATCAAAGAATTCTTTTACATCTAATATACTTTGTTCTTCAATTCCATTAGCCCACAAAAATTCTTCAAAATCCAATGAATACATTTCTAATTGTTCTGTATAACCTACTGGAAATGATTCAACCTCTTTATAATTAATGCCAAGTAAAGAACCTGAAGCAATCACATCAAATCTTTTATCTAATGCTAAAAATTTGAGAGCAGTTCTTGCATTTGGACAATTTTGAATTTCATCTAAAAATATAATTGTTTTATGCGGTACAAGGCTTACATTTGGCACTCTTAAAGATATTTGTTTTATTAAATTATTTACATCTAAATCACCATCAAAAATTACCTTATACCCAGGATTTTCGTCAAAATTTATATATACATAATTTTCATAATTTTCTCTTGCAAACTTATCTATAATAAAAGTTTTACCTACTTGTCTAGCACCTTTTACAACAAGGCACATCTTTTCAGTCTGTTTTTTCCATTCTATTAATGATTGATATATCTTTCTTTTTAACATACAAACTTCCTCCTCTAGCATTAATTATAACATTAGTCAAAAGTAAATGCAAGTTTTTCAAACGAATATTATGTATATATTGCAACTTTTTCAAACGAATATTGTGTATATATTGCAGTTTTTCCAAACGAATATTGTATATTAGTTGCAATTTTTTTCAAACTAATATTGCATATTTTTAACGAATACTATATGTGGTAACATAATTTTATAATATGAAATAATATAACTGAAAACTTTAAGTTTTAAATCTGCTTTTTATAATACTCATAAAATTAAAATTCTTAGTATTTTTTTCGTTTGCAGAAATTTGTTTCATAAATTTTCTGCACAATATAGTTTTATATATTAAGAAAATTTTATGACTTTCCTATTATATAAAAAAATCTCCCACAAATATATTTGTTAATTTAATATATTTGTAAGAGATTTATTTTTTGTATTTTACATACTTTATGTTAAATTTTAGTTTTCTGATGTTTCGTCTGAATCTGTATTATCAATGTGTTCTGATGTTTCTGTGTTTTCTGCTTCGGCATTTTCTGTATTTGCTTTTACGTTTTCTTCATCAAGTACATCGTCTGCTATATTTTCTAAGTTCTCATCATCTACTATTTTTTCTGCATTTTTTGTTTTTTCGTCTGCTTCTACTTTTACTTCTGTGTTTTCTGGTTCTTCTGTGTTTATTCTTATTTTCTTGTATCTCTTCATACCAGTTCCGGCTGGGATTAACTTACCAATGATAACATTTTCTTTTAATCCTATTAATTCGTCTGTTTTGCCTTTTATTGCAGCTTCTGTTAATACTCTTGTTGTCTCTTGGAATGATGCTGCAGATAAGAAACTATCTGTTGCAAGTGAAGCTTTTGTTATTCCAAGTAATACACGTTTACCTGTTGCAGGTCTTAATCCTTGCTCTTCGGCCAACTTGTTCTTGTCTTCGAATTCATACATGTCTACTAGAGAACCTGCAAACATGTCTGTATCTCCATTATCTTCAACTCTAACTTTCTTTAACATTTGTCTTGCAATAAGTTCGATGTGCTTGTCGTTGATATCAACACCTTGGTTTCTATAAACCTTTTGAACTTCGGCAATGATGTATTCGAATACACCTTGTGGTCCACTAATTGCAAGTACTTCTGCTGGGTTTTTAGAACCTTCTGTTATTTGGTCTCCGGCTTCTAGAACATCTCCTTCTCTAACTTTTAGTTTAGATCCGAAAGGTATTAAATATGTTCTGCTATCGTCGTTTGATGTTACTGTTACTTCTTTTCTCTTCTTTTCGTCTCTTATAGAAACTTTTCCAGCGATTTCTGTAATTATAGCAACCCCCTTTGGTTTACGAGCTTCGAAAAGTTCCTCAACTCTAGGAAGACCTTGTGTAATGTCGGCAACACCGGCAACACCACCAGAGTGAATAGTACGCATTGTAAGCTGTGTACCAGGCTCACCAATTGATTGAGCTGCGATTATACCAACTGTGTCTCCTATATCAACTTCTTTTCTAGATGCCAATCCCATACCATAGCACTTAGCACAAACTCCGTGTTCTGTTCTACATCCGAATACACTACGTACTTTAACATGTGTAATTCCTGCATCTACTATCTTATCTGCTAATTCTTCTGTAATTAGAGTATTTTTGTCTACTATTATTTCTCCAGTAGTTGGATTCTTGATATCGTCTAATGGATATCTACCTAATAATCTTTCTTGCATTTTTTCGATTACTTGGTTTCCATCTTTTATATCATATACTTCAAGTCCATCTGTTGAACCACAATCATCTTCTCTTACGATTATGTCTTGTGATACATCAACCAATCTTCTTGTTAAGTATCCAGAGTCTGCTGTTCTTAAAGCTGTATCTGAAAGTCCTTTACGAGCACCGTGTGCAGAAATGAAGTACTCTAATGCGTCAAGTCCCTCTCTGAATGATGATTTGATTGGGATTTCAACTGTTTTACCAGTTGTACTAGCCATAAGTCCACGCATACCAGCAATTTGCTTTAACTGGTCTAAGTTACCTCTGGCTCCAGAGTCTGACATCATGAACATTGGGTTTTCTTTACTGAAGTTGTCTCTCATTGCGTTTTTAACATCATCAGTAGCTTTTTCCCAAATCTTAATTACTTCGCTGTATCTCTCATCATCTGTAATTAATCCACGTCCATATTGTTTTAATATGTTATCAACATCTGCTTGAGCTTTTGCAATTATTTCCTTTTTCTGTGGTGGTACCTTAACATCATCTATAGATACTGTTACAGCACCTAATGTAGAATATTTGTAACCTGTAGATTTAATATAGTCTAGTAATTCTGCTGTTCTGCTTAGACCATGTACAGAAATACATTTTCCTATAATCTTTCCTAGGTTTTTCTTTGATACTACTCCATTTATTTCATATTCAAATTCGTTTTCTGGCTTACTTCTATCAATAAATCCTAAATCTTGAGGAATTCCTCTATTGAATATTATCTTACCTGGTGTTGTAGCAACTTTTGCATGTTTTTCTACACCGTCTACAATCTTAGTTCTTCTTACGAAAATCTTAGAGTGCATTGTTACATCGTTGTTTGCAAGTGACATTATTGCTTCTTCTGGAGATGAGAAGTATGTTCCTTCGCCTTTTTCTCCATCAACATCCATTGTTAAGAAGTAACTTCCTAGAATCATATCCTGTGTAGGAGTTGTTACTGGCTTACCATCTTGTGGTTTTAACAAGTTGTTTTCTGAAAGCATTAAGTATCTTGCTTCTGCTTGTGCTTCTGGTGATAATGGTAAGTGAATAGCCATCTGGTCACCATCGAAGTCAGCATTGAATGCTGTACAAACTAATGGGTGAAGTTTTATTGCTCTACCTTCAACAAGTACTGGCTCAAATGCTTGAATACCAAGTCTGTGTAATGTAGGAGCACGGTTTAATAATACTGGGTGGTCTTTAATAACATCCTCTAATATATCCCAAACTTCTGGGCGTAATCTTTCTACCATTCTCTTTGCATTTTTTATGTTGTGTGCTATTCCACGGCTAACTAGTTCTTTCATTACAAATGGTTTGAATAATTCTACTGCCATTTCTTTTGGAACACCACATTGGTAAATTTTAAGTTCTGGTCCAACAACTATAACTGAACGTCCTGAATAGTCAACACGTTTTCCTAATAAGTTTTGTCTGAATCTACCTTGTTTACCTTTTAACATGTCTGATAATGATTTAAGTGGTCTGTTTCCAGCACCTGTAACAGGTCTTCCACGTCTTCCATTATCTATTAAAGCATCTACTGATTCTTGAAGCATTCTCTTTTCGTTTCTAACAATTATCTCTGGAGCTCCAAGTTCTAGTAATCTCTTTAATCTGTTATTTCTGTTTATAACTCTTCTATATAAATCGTTTAAGTCTGATGTTGCAAATCTTCCACCGTCTAATTGAACCATTGGTCTTAAATCTGGTGGTATAACTGGTACAACTTGCATTATCATCCATTCTGGTCTATTGTTTGAAAGTTTGAACGATTCAACTGTATCTAATCTTTTTACCAATTTGGCTCTTTTTTGTTCGCTAGCCTTTTCAAGTTCTTTCTTTAATTTCTCTGATAATTTATCAACATCAATTTCTGATAGTAATTTTCTTATTGGTTCTGCACCCATTTCTGCTTTGAATGAGTCTCTACCAAATTTTTCTTGAGCCTCTACAAATTCTTTCTCAGAAAGTATTTGTCCTTTTGTTAATGTTGATGTACCTTTATCTGTTACTATGTATGATGCAAAATATATAACTTTCTCTAAGGCTTTAGGTGAAACATCTAACATTAAAGCTATTCTGCTTGGTATTCCTTTGAAATACCAGATGTGAGCTACTGGGGCAGCAAGCTCTATGTGCCCCATTCTCTCTCTTCTTACTTTAGATTTTGTAACTTCAACGCCACATCTGTCGCAAACTATTCCCTTATATCTTACTCTTTTGTACTTACCACAATGGCACTCCCAGTCTTTTGTTGGTCCAAATATTCTTTCACAGAATAGACCATCTTTTTCTGGTTTTAATGTTCTATAATTGATAGTCTCTGGTTTTTTAACTTCTCCATGTGACCATTCTCTTATTTTCTCATCAGATGCTATGCCAATTTTCATTTTATCAAAATTTTCTAATTCATCCACTATTTTTTCCCCCTTGGAATTAAAAGTACCTATTTAGTTTTACTCATCGTCATCATTAAAATCTTCATCTTCTAAGATGCTTGAATCATCATCTAGTATGATGTCATCGTTTTCATCATCTAGGTCATCAAATAATTTGTCATCTTCAGAATCTTCGTCATCTGATGATTCTTCTGTGTATCCATCTGATAATTCATTTTCATCTACAACATTTTCTTCATGTAGAGATTTATTTTCTATATTACTAAAGCTTGTAGAATCGTCTATATCTTCTTTAAGCTCAACTTCCTTGTTATCATGTGTATACAATCTTATGTCTAAGCCTAAAGCTTCTAATTCTTTTACAAGAACTTTGAATCCTTCTGGAACGCCTGGCTCTGGAATGTTTTCCCCTTTGACAATAGCTTCATATGTTTTAACACGTCCTACAACATCATCTGATTTAACAGTTAACATTTCTTGTAGTGAATATGCAGCACCATATGCCTCTAATGCCCAAACTTCCATTTCTCCGAAACGTTGTCCACCGAATTGAGCTTTACCACCTAAAGGTTGTTGTGTAACTAATGAGTAAGGTCCTGTTGAACGAGCATGTATCTTATCATCAACTAAGTGGTGTAGTTTCATCATATACATAACACCAACTGTAATTGGTTTAATGAATTGCTCTCCAGTTCTTCCATCGTATAGAATTGTTTTTCCATCACGACGTAGTCCTGCTTCTTCTAGCAAGTCTTCAATTTCATAGTCTTTTGCACCATCGAATACTGGTGTTGCGACTTTCCAGCCTAATGCACGAGCAGCCATACCTAAGTGAACTTCAAGAACCTGTCCTAAGTTCATACGAGAAGGTATACCCATTGGGTTAAGAACTATATCTACTGGTGTACCATCTGGTAAGAATGGTAAATCTTCTTCTGGTAATATTCTTGAAATAACACCTTTGTTACCATGACGTCCAGCCATTTTATCACCAACTGATATTTTTCTCTTTGTTGCTATATAGCATCTAATTACTTGGTTTACTCCAGGAGCTAGTTCTTCTGAATTTTCTCTAGTAAATATCTTGATATCTACTATTGTTCCAGCTTCTCCGTGTGGTACACGAAGCGATGTATCTCTAACTTCTCTAGATTTTTCACCAAATATTGCACGAAGTAATCTTTCTTCTGCTGTTAGCTCTGTTTCTCCCTTTGGAGTAACTTTACCAACTAATATATCTCCAGGTCTTACTTCTGCACCTATTCTTATAATACCGTTTTCATCAAGGTCTTTTAATACGTCGTCACCAACATTTGGAATATCTCTTGTAATTTCCTCTGGACCTAATTTTGTATCACGACATTCACAATCATATTCTTCGATGTGGATTGATGTGTACACATCTTCTTTAACAAGTCTTTCGCTTATTAATACGGCGTCCTCGTAGTTGTAACCTTCCCATGTAGAGAATGCTATAATTACGTTTCTTCCTAATGCCATTTCGCCATTCTTTGTAGCTGGTCCATCTGCTAGGATGTCTCCAGCTTTAACTACTTCACCCTTTTGAACAACTGGTCTTTGGTTAATACATGTACCACCATTTGTTCTCTTGAATTTACGTAGTCTGTAATGGTCTATCTCATTTTTCTTATTTCTTACTTGTACTTCGTCAGCTGTAACCTTTTCAACAATACCTTCATTTTTAGCAGTTACTGTTGTTTCAGAATCACGTGCAGCTTTGTATTCCATACCTGTTCCAACTATTGGAGCCTCTGGTATTAAAAGTGGAACTGCTTGACGTTGCATGTTAGATCCCATTAGAGAACGCTTAACATCATCGTGCTCCAAGAAAGGTATCATGGCAGCAGCAACAGAAACTAATTGTTTTGGTGAAACATCTACATAGTCTACTTCGCTTGCCTTAACCTCTGTAATTTCAGATCTACGTCTTACTTTTACCATTTTGTTTACAAATCTGCCTTCTGCGTCTACTGGTTCTGATGCTTGTGCGATTGTATATTTATCTTCTTCATCAGCAGGCATATAATCAACTATATCTGTTAATTTACCTGTTTCTTTATCAACTTTTCTATATGGTGTTTCTACAAATCCATATTCGTCTATCATAGCAAATGATGAAAGTGCAGAGATAAGTCCAATGTTTGGTCCTTCTGGAGATTCAACTGGGCATAGTCTACCATAGTGAGTATAGTGAATATCACGAACCTCGAATCCAGCTCTTTCACGAGAAAGACCTCCAGGTCCTAATGCAGAAATTCTTCTCTTATGAGTAAGCTCTGATAATGGGTTTGTTTGATCCATGAATTGTGATAATTGAGAGCTTCCAAAGAATTCTCTTATTGATGATGTAATAGGTTTTGTATTGATTAATGTTTGTGGTGTTACAGAGTCTAAGTCTTGTATTGTCATTCTTTCACGAACAACTCTTTCAAGTCTTGTTAAACCAATTCTGAATTGGTTTTGTAGTAACTCACCAACACATCTAATACGTCTGTTTCCTAAGTGATCTATATCATCAACTTTTCCTATTCCATAATCTAGATTTAATAGATAACTGATAGATGCAATCATATCCTCTGTTGTGATTGTTAGAGGAACTAATTCGTTGTATCTTTCTTTAATTACATCATGTAATTTCTCGTCTGGAGTTGTATCCATTATAGATTTTAATACATTGTAATTAACTCCTTCTTTGAAGTGAAGGTCAGATAAATCCACATTTGGTAACATTTTGTGGATATTTACTATTCCATTTCCTATTACTCTTACTTTTTGGTCATCAACTAATACATCTACTATATTAATTCCAGAATCTTGAATAGCTTCTGCGGCTTCTGCAGTAATTCTTGTATTCTTTTCTGCTAAAACTTCACCTGTTGATGGATCTACTATATCATCATAAGCAACTTGTCCTGTTATTCTAGTTGCTAAGCATAATTTTTTATTAAATTTGTATCTTCCTACTTTTGCTAAATCATATCTTCTGTTATCGAAGAATAAACCATCAAATAAGTTTCTAGCAGCATCAGCTGTTGGAAGTTCCCCTGGTCTTAATTTCTTATATATTTCAATTATTGCTTCATCTTGAGTTTTTATTGTGTCCTTATCAAGAGTTGCCTTGATTTTTGGATCATTTGCAAATAGGTCTAATATTTGCTCATCTGTTACAAATCCTATACTTCTTAATAAAGATGTAACAGGTAATTTTCTTGTTCTATCAACTCTTACATAGAAAATATCATTTCCATCTGTCTCGTATTCTAGCCATGCACCTCTTATAGGCATAACAGTAGATGTGTAGATTCTCTTTCCTGTTTTGTCGTAATCTTGTGCATAGTAGCAAGATGGAGAACGAACTAATTGGCTTACAATTACTCTCTCTGCTCCATTGATAATAAATGTTGCACTGTCTGTCATTACTGGGAAATCGCCTAAATAGATTTCTTGCTCTTTAATTTCACCAGTTTCCTTGTTGATAAGACGAACTTTAACATGTAATCTTGTTGAATATGTAGCGTCTCTCTCTTTTGCCTCTTCCATTGTGTACTTTGTTTTTTCTTCCATGTGATAGTCTAAGAATTCAAGTACTAAGTTTCCAGAGTAGTCAACTATTGGAGAAATATCTTTTAATACTTCGCCTAAACCTTCCTCTATAAACCAATTATAAGAATCTTTTTGTACTTGAATTAAGTTAGGCATTTCTACGAAATCACCTATCTTAGAAAAAGATTTTCTTGTGCATTTTTCGTGTTTTACTTCTTTTAGATTCAAAGTTACTCACCTCATAATAAAAATTAAAGCAGAATTTGAAATATGTAAGATTTCAAAAAAGTCCTTCTTGTTTTTAGCCACTTTGTAAATTGCTTGCTCACTGCTCCTTTAAGCTTGCTTTTTACTAGTATTTTCTAAAACAATTCCTCTTTTTTGATAATTTATCAATACCATAAAAAGACAACAAAAAACCTATTGACAATCTATGCTGTTTTTGTCAATTAGTTCTTTTGTATGTTCCCTATTTTATTTAGTACTTTTGATTACTAATTTATTAATATTAACCACCCTTGCTATCTCGTTGGAGATTAATAAAATTTAAATTTTGTTGAAAATATTCCATATTATCAACACTATACTAATTATACAATTTTTGGTATGTTTATGTCAATAGAAAATATGAAAAATTTAGAAAAACTTTCTATTGTTTCGTACATAAAAAGAAAACTAATGATACCATTTTTTAGCCCCGACACATTGTTCTTAGTCGGAGCTCCTTCGAACTCCTCAAAAGGCGAACTCGGGTCTTGCTTTCAAAAATGGTATCACTTGTTTTCTCGTTTTGAATTTGAAAATAAAAATCAAAAAGCATAGTATTTTTAATATATTCGTGTTATACTATTATTAGATTTTTTAAGAAAGGATAGTGAAATTTATGATTAATGAAAAGCAAGAAATTCTTGCAACAGTCAATACTTTACCTGACAATACAACTTGGGACGATGCAGTTTATACTTTATATCTACATTCGAAATTACAAAAAAGTAAAGATGATATAAAAAATGGTAGAGTAATGTCTATTGAAGAATCTAAAGAAAGGATGAGGAAAAAATATGCAAATTTTCATGTTAAATGAGGCTCATGAAGATATAGATTCTATTTTTGAATATATATCACATGACTCTATTAAATATGCGAATGAAACCTCCGAAAGCATATATTCTCGCATATATGAGTTGGAAAAAGCTCCACATTTAGGTAGATATGTTCCCGAACTTCCAGATAAACATTTACGAGAACTCATTTATAAAAAGTATCGAATAGTTTATGATATTTCTGAAGATTCAAAAACAGTTTACATACATTTTGTTGTTCACGGTTCAAGAAGTTTTAAATCGTTTTATAATTCCTATATCAAAAATAATTTTTAAGTCAGACTAATTAATCGTATCAAATAAATTCCAAACAACTCTATATAGTAAAAAAATTAGAGACATGTTTTCACATATCTCTAATTTTTATTGTTTAGATTATTTTCTCTTTTTTAATACTACCAATGTTATTGTTATTCCTGCGATTAAGATTAGGGCTATTGCTCCGCCTAATACGTAGAATAGATGTGTGTTACCAAATGGAGGTAATATTACTACTTCTTGAGAATCGTCTGCATCTATTTCGCGTGGTTCCATTGTTGGGTCTTGGTTACCTACAACTGAGTATGACATTTTTCTACCAACTGTATTTTGTGTTGTTACAAGTTCTGTCATGTTGTTATATATTCTGTCATCACTACTACTGTCTTGAGTAATCATTTGTGTTAATATTAATTGTACTCCACTTACACTTTGTGTACTGTTTACAGTGTTTAATGCGTTCATTGGGTCATCTTTAAATGCTTTGGCAATTTTGTCTTTTACATTTCTTTGGTCTGCAATTACTGGTATTAAACCTTTCGAAGCAGCTGTTGTTGTTATAATGTGACCGTCTGTATACTTATTAACATTATCTTTTAATCCAGTATTTAACAATCCATTGTTTAACAAGTCTGCACTTGAAATTGTATTCCAATTTTGGTTTTGAGCCTTGTTAAATTGTAAGTTATTTCTTGTTGACGTGTTATCATCGTTTGAATTGTAATCATTTACTTGTGTTCCAACATAGTCAACTAAAACTTTTGGATCTGTTTTTACTATTGTGCTTGTGTCTGCAACTTTTCCCGTGTAGTAGAATTGTTCTTCATTATAGTCAACTTCACCAACGTTTGCTACTGTTATAGCATATGTTATTTGAAGTGTTGAACCATGCATCAATTCTTCATCCATCGTTAGTTGTACTTTACCTTTATTTGTAGAGTTTTGTCTTACTACTGGGTTTAGCATTAAACTATTGTTGTAGTTCTTGTCTGTACTGTACACGTTATCTGTATCTTGTCCATGTGCTTTATGATCTATCCATAATACGTTTGTTGCTCTAGCCGATGCATCGAATAATGTGCTATTGTTTGCAAGTGTTAATTTAACATTTGTAATTTGTTTTGTAACTTTAAGCTGTGCCTTTGGTCTTTGTACTAAACCTAAATCTAAGTCTTTTAATACATAGTAGCCAGCCATTTGATAATTTTCTTTACCTATATTGTCATGTCCTGTACCAGATGTATTTGTTACTCCAGGTTCTTCACCATTTCTGTTATATTCGAAGTTCACATCTATTTTTCCAGATTCTGCAATCATATATGTATTTTTCATAAATTCATTTAACAAGTTTTTCATTTCTTCAGCAGTATATTTTGTACCATTATATTCTGGTATGCTTTCATAAGAAGCTAATATTTCTGCTAAGTTGTTTGTCATATCTCCATTAGAGTAAGCCTCAACATTTTTTCTTGCATTGTTGCAGTTTACTAAGTAATCTGCATTTGGTGCAACATTTACAACATTATCATCCTTGTTCATTATATCTTTGGCATCTGAATATTGTCCTTTGTCTGCTTCTCTAAAGTTATATTCATATGAACCTGTTTTATTGTTCGTGTATGCTCCTGAGCCATTGTTTACACCAACTTGATATGAAGTTGATTTATAGTCTTGACCATTATAAGAATTCTTGTTTAATCCTATGTTTGCAGATGAAGCAGAGTATCCACTTCCTTCTGTTTTCTTCTTATACCCTTCTTGTGAAGCATATAAGTTTGTTACAGGATTTTCTTCTTCGTTTCCATTGTTATAATTTGTATACGTTGTTCCGAGAACTGTGCTTTCACCAGAACCATATATAAATCTTACAATGTAGTTACCTGGTGCAAATGATGTAAATTTGTATTTTCCATCAGCATTTGCAGTGTCTATTGTATAATTTGGTACTAAACCACTGTTGTTTATAATTGGTGTTGTTGAATCAGTGTTTCCAGAAAGAACTTCTTTCCATATATACTCATATATTTTTCCGTCTTTTCCTTGTCTTAACTCAACTAATTGTACTCTTACACCGTTTATTCCGGTTTCATTGTCTTTTAGTCCATCTCCGACTCTTGCATTTTGTTCATCTACATTTCTAGTATCCTCAAATACCGTTCCTTCTACTGTTCTTAAGTTATCTCTGTTTAGAATAATTCTAATATTTGGAGCTTTATCTGTATCATTTTCGAAGTTTTCATACTTGATTACTCCGTCTTTTGGTACATCTGTTGGGTTTAGGTTACCTGGTGTAGAGTTGCAATCTGCTATACCTGCTATATCTCCAGTCTTATATTCTTGTTGTGTTTGTGAATTGCCTGTATTTGGAGCTTTTGCTTTTTGGCCATAATATGATTTGTAACCATTAATTTCCGCAATGTTTTCTTTACCAACACCCTTGGCTGTTCCACTTGCAACATCTTCATCTAGAAGTATGTTTCTTGCAGCATCTTTGTTTACCATAAATGTTACATAGAAGTATACATCTTTGTTGTCATCTGGGTCTGATAATGGGAACATGTTGCTTGTTACAGCATCATTTGTTGCATTACTGTAGCTTTGATCACCTGTAATATATAAGTTCTTATATCCGGCTATTGTAGTTTGAGTTTCTACCCCATATCTACTAGCATCTTTCAAATATACATTTCCGATCTTATTTCCGTTATTATCTCCTAAATATGAGCGGTCTTGTACATATGCGTAATCCGCATCATAGTAATCCACAACTTCTGTTACAGCTGCTGCGATATTTTCTGACCTATTACGTATTGTAAATTTATATGTTACATATACTTTCAATTCAGAATCCTCAGATAATCCTAAATTTTCTAATGTAGTAGCATTATCTACTATTGAATAATTATCTACTTTGTAATCATAATCTTCTCTGTATAGCTCTCTTGAATAATCATTTCCATAGTAACTTGCATCTGAAAGTCTTGTCTTGACCTCCCAGTAAGAGTTTCCAGCTGCGTCTGTTTCTAATCCATCTCTCTTATTATATGTATACACTTGTGTTTTTCCATTAATCTCTAATGTTGCTTTGTATACATCTTTTCTTAAGGCTAAGTCTAATTGTTCTCTTAGAACTAATCCTAAGTTAATATGATGCATTACATCTGGATTCTTGTACAATGTTTCAATTTTTTGTGCTGCTACAAATTTCAATACTTGTGCAGTATTTGATTTTGCATTTAAGAAATCTTCTGTTACAAATACTTGGAATCCTGGATATAAATCTTTGGTTGATGTTCCATTACATGTATACGCATCCATCATAGATTGATTTACATATTCGTCTTTAGACTTTCTTTCTCCATTTGAACTTACTTCTCCCTTTATGTTTCCAAACTTATCAATTGTTCCAGCTTTTTCAAGTTCATCTCTTGTATGCATTTCACTTGGATTGTTTGTTGTAACTGTATTCTTTGGAGCTGAACCAATTTCTCTAAAGCTTGCATTGAAAGTATCTCTTTCTTTTAATATGTCTAAGCCTTTTGATGTATTATCCCAGTTTGAATCTTGTCTGTTTACATTATAAACTGTTGGTTGATAATATTGACCATTATATGTGAATTTTACATAGTATTGGTACATTGCATTTTGTTTTTGGAATAAGTATTCTCCATTATTATCTGTTGTTGTTGCTGCAATAAATTTTCCTGATTGATTTCCATCTAATCCAGATACTTGGTATAGTGAAACTTTTACATTTGACATTGGTGTATCTGTTTGCTTATTAAATAATCCATCATAATCATTTTCTTTTCCTACTGTGCCATCTACCCAAACTCTTCCGCCTAATTCGAATGTTAAATTAATTGGAATGTCTATGTCTGGTGTATCTGGCTTATCTGGCTTTTTGCTGTCTGGTTTTGCACTTACTGTTGCAGTATATATGTTATATGTTCTGCTTCCTTCAAGAGCAACCCTTAACTGTTGAGCACGTAGGCTTCTAACTGGATATTCAGTCATCTGTACGAATGGTTGTACGACAATTACACCTTTTGAAGAAGAAAGATAATTTACAGTCAACTTTTTATACGCTACATATGACCCAAATAAAGTCTTACGTTCATATGCATATCTAACTGTTCCCATTCCGTATCCTTCTCTTAAACGGTATTTGCTATAACTTGTTGTTGCAACATATCCAATATATTGGTATACATTTGCTTTTGTATCTAATATATTAAATTTAACAGTTGATTTTTCAAGATATTCAAGGTCCACATACATGTTTACTGTTTTTGGATAATTTGTTTTTTCAGCCGAGAATTTTACGTAGAATTTAGCATTTGATGCAGGATATTTCTTTTTCAATCCGTTTGAACCCGATACAGTTGCTCCAATAAATTCTATTTCAAAGTCATCTGTATTTTCATCATATACTAATGTTTTTTCGTTATCAGTTCCCTTATCTGTTACTAAATATATTGCCTTCATGTATGAAATATCTTCATAATATGGGTATGTAACGCTTAGAGGTCCTACAATATAGCTCTTAGTTGCTTGGTTTACAATTACCTGTGCTTCTGCTTGAGGGTCTTCTGTAACACTGTTAGTATTTTCTTCGTCTTGTTTTCCTGTTTTTGTTCCAGAAGAATATGAATCACTCTTAATACCATGAACCTGTGCTTTATATCCATTGCCATTAATATATGTATCCAAGAACTTTTGGTATGATAATGCTTTGTTGTAAAGTGTTAATCCATTGCTTGTTAAATGGTTTCCATTAGGTATAATTCCATCTAAGTCTGCAACCTTCCAATGTGCAGTCTGAATATCTGATAGAGAATATCTATTACGTATTGAACCAGTTGTTCCTGAATAAGCATTTTCCATTGTAGTTAATACAAAAGATAGTTGTGTATTTGTTGTGGCCTCTGTAGATCCAACCTGTTTATAATGATCTTCTGCTCTGTCTTGAGTTTCCATTATAACAACTTCCGGACCATATATTGCATCGCCATTCCAGTCTTTTTGTTTATTTGCTGGATTTGTTGTATCGTCGTCAGTATCTTTTGGAGTCTTCCAATCGCCTAATTTAGATAATAACTCTTTCATAAGTTCTTTAGACTTGCTTCTGGCTTTAGATTGTGCGCTCATAATTGCTAGGTTTTGGTTTCCTGCAACTATAGCCCCATACCTTACCGAAATCATAGGTTTGTCTTTTTCAATTGCCCATTTTTCAGAGCCTTGGGTTCCAGGTCCATATTTTTGTTCGTAATGTATATTGCTACATACTGCAAATAAAAATGTTCTTCCTGCACGGTCTGCATCTTCTTTTGCCACCTGCCATAAATACTGTTTTACCTTTCTCTCAAAAGCCGAATATCCATATCCATTACTTGTTGTATAACCAATTTCATCTATATAATGTTTCTCGGAATCGAATTCACCATATCTTACAGCTTTACCAGCATCATTACAATATACTGTACCAGTACTCATATCCGTTGTCCAAGCTTCATATGGAAATTGATTATCTGCATTTCCCGTAAAAGCTCTTTGTTTTAATATTTGAGGAAATAGACCAGAATCACTATAGCTTAATTGTGGCATACCACTAGTCGCATTTCCTTGCCAAGTTCCATATGCTAATGAGACATTGCTTGTAGTAAAAAATGCTGTTATTGAAATTGCTGCAGTTGCTATTGTTGTTATTAAACATTTTTTTAATGTTTTATTTTTCTTCATTACTCTATCTCCTTTCTATATTAATACTTTCTTTTTTATCATGTAAATTCCTACTCCAACTATTGTAATTATCGTGATTATTAATGTAGTATAAATTACTACGTCACCTGTTTTTACAGATGTTAGTACATTTGCTGTTGAGTAGTCATCTTCATTTGTAGCCTTATTACCAGGTGTTGAGTCAATATCTAATGCACCATAATCATTTGATGTTTCATATATTTCCGCTGAGTTATTTATTAATCCAAAATCATCGTCACCATTCATATTCTTTGTTAATATTAATGTTACTTCTTTGCTTTCTCCTGGATTAATTATTGTGTTTGCAAGTGAAGCATTATATATAACTCCATCTTTACCTTCATACCAGTCTTTATTCAATTCAGAATTGAATTTTAATTCTTCTGGTAAATAATCTGCTAATTTCTTAACATATCCTGCAATTCCACCATCATTTGTAATTGTGAATTTATATTCAACAACCATTGATGATGTATTTGCATATTTAGATTCAAAATCTAATTTTGCAAGTTTACTATTGTAAACATGTTCTTTTGTATTTTTTCCGTTGTTTACTGTTATTGCTTGTACAACTTTATCTAGTTTCAAATCAAATTTAGCGTCTTCGACTATACCCAAATCAATATTGAATTGATTTTTATCTGCTAATACTATTTCCTCTGTAACAGCTGCTATTTGATCTTTTCCTTCATAGTTAACTGTTTTATCTATAGCGTCTGAATTTTGTTCATCACTTACTCCAGATTTTTTATATGTTGTAGGGCTATAATTTGCTGAATCATAGAAGAATATTACACTGTATTTGCCTTGTGGTACATTGTTAAACATGTATGAACCATCTGTTCCAGTTGTTGTTATGCATTGTTCATTGTTTGAATCCATTGCAATATTGCTTGTATTATTATTTAATAATAAAACTTTAACTCCTGAAACTCTTTGTTCGTTTGCATCTTTTACTCCGTCTTTATTAGCATCAACCCATACAGTTCCTATTACTTTTCTTGTTTCCTTATTTGTATCATCTGGATCTACGTTTACATCTGTTTTTTCAAAATGTTTAACTATGTGTGATACTGAATTTGTTTCTACTTCTCCAATATCCTCATTTTTAAACTTAGCTTTATTTGATATTTCTGTATCATTGTCTATTGAGTTTGCTACTACATGTACATTTATTGTTACTTTTTGTCCTGCAGATAAGTAGAATTTTGTATTTATACTTCCATCACTATTTATATCAAAACTACTATCAATTGTGCCATCTTCATATACAATCTCTAAATATTTAAATGTTACTTCTGTAGGTAATGCGTCTGTAAATTCTACATCATTTAAATATATGTCTGATAAATTTTGTATAGTAAATGTGTATGCAAAATTTTCTCCTGCTGATATTGTTGTTCCAGTAGGAATATTGGCTGTTTGTGCAACGTTAATTCCTGGTTTATTTATTGTAACTGATATATCATCAATGTTCTCTGTTTCTGTATTGTCAGCTTTTATATTACTTGTAATAGTTACCTCTTTTTTGTAAACTTCATTTGCTAGTTTTCCAACTTTTGTGTTTATAATTAAGGTTTTGCCTCTCTCTCCATCTACATCTCCGACTTTTACAGTTACTTTTCTGCCGCTTACTTTGACATTTGCTGTTGAAGTAATATCATCTTCTTCAAATGTATCTTCATTAAATCTTGTTAATTTTATAGAGTCATACTCTAGCTCATCTGGCAATGTGATTGTAACAACTGTATTTTTTCTGCTATTATCAACACTTTCATTTTCAAGCTCATAATTATATTGAGATGATCTTAGTGCGATTTGGAAAGAATATGTTTCTCCTTCTTTGAGGCTCTTATATTTTGAACCGATTTGTGTGTCGAAATATACTTTTTCAATTATATTTGATACAGTATTTGTTTCTACTGATATCATATCACTATATCCAACTGTTGCTTTTAATTCAACTTTCTTTGTTTCATCACTTTGAGCTCTAAATTTAAGAGTCTTTTTTAACGTTGAATTAGCCGTAATTTTTCCTAAATTAATTTTTAATACTTCAGAATCAACATCATTATCTTCATATTGTTGCAATTCACTAATCAAATTTTCATATTTTGTTAGATCAATTACTTCATTTTCTGGTAAATTCAATAATTCCTCATATCTAGACTCATCATATTCTTCATCTTCTGGAACTTTATATGTATAGTCATCTCCATCTTGTGGAATAAAGCTTAATTCAGGTGGCAATTTTATTTCTACTGTTGTGTTTTCTGCATCTACTACACCAGTATTATTTATTGTTAATTCATATTCAAGTATTTCTCCAGATTTTACACTAGCACCTTCACCTATTGTTGATATTAATTTTGCATCTAATTTGGCAATACTTCCTGTTGTAAAACCTATTTTTGTTGCTATTGCTTTATCTGTAATTGTTCCAGATGTTTTATTATTGTTGAAGAATACTCCATAATTTTCATATACTTCTTGATCATAATCTAAGTTTGCAGGTAATGTTGCTTTGTATGTAAATGTGAATGTGTCTCCACCGTTCATTGCATAATCTTCATTTAACACTATCATGTAAGATTTTATTTTTGTATAATCTGTTACACTTGTTGTCCATCCATTTTGAGAATTAGATAGGTCTGTTGTTGCCTCCCCATTTTCTGAATAATATATTGTAACTTTTGAAGCATCTACTCCTGTTACTGTTATTCCAGATGCAAGTGGCATTGTAATATTTGAGCCTAAACTTAATGATGTTGATACATCTTTGTTATCTTTAAATGGTGTTCTTCCTAATACAACAACATGGTCTAGTGTGTTTTCATAATTGTTTATTACATTCATTGTGTATGTAACTTCTTTTTGTTCTTCTTTTGTTGGTATTAAGGCTTTTTGAGATTCTCCATTAATAACTTCTATTTTTTCGTCTCCATTGTATCCTGTCATTGAGTTTGTTGTTACAACTCCTGATGGAGCAATATATTTAACGTCTGTTGCTACATTTGTAACTGTTGAATCTCCATTTGTTATTTCTGCTGTTATTTGTGTATTTGTTGTTGGTGTTAATGTATTTAATGTAATGTCTGTTGTTAATACAACTGTTGCACCCTTGGCAGCAACATTATTATATTTTGTTTGTGTTCCTTTTAATTTTAATTCTAGTGTTTTTGTACCGTCACCATTTTCATAAAACATTATAGAATCTTCATCAATTTCAAGCTCATCATCAAAATATACTTTACAATCTTTCACATTGATTGTTTCTATATTTTCTGAAAATGTAATTTTAATTTTTGGGTTTGTATACATAGTGTCGTCTGCGCTGTCATTTTCTAGTGTAACTTTAATTTCTACATTTTCATTTTTTACTATTGTAGATAATCTATTATTACTTGTTGTTATGCTTGCTTTTTGTATTGGTTCTGTTAAATCAACGTTTTTTGTACTTTCTGTACTAACAATATCTATATCAGAATTTTTTGCTGTTCCTGTTACTTGAGTTTTTATTTGTGTAAAACTCTTTAATTGGCTTGTACTGTATTCAATATTTTTAGCTAAAGCTTTTGTTATTTCGAATATAACATTTCCTTCTGCTTGTGGTTTTGATGTTTTTATTGTTATACTGTTTGTATTAAATGGTACTAAGTTTACTACTATTTTATTGTCTTTTACTTCTGTATCTTTGTTTATTGTTGCAAGTGTTGTTCCTGCTTCATTTAAAATAGTAATTTCACCATTTTCCCCAAACACTTTATCAAATTCTTGTTTTGATATTGCTAGTGTTTTGTTGTAAGCATAATTTACTCCACCAACTGTTGTTGATTGTTCGCTTCCATTTGCAGTTACAAATTGGTCAACATCTTGTTTTAATACTATTGCATCTATTACATCTGCATATGAAACATGGGCTGTATACTGTGCCACATATTCTGTTTCCTTTTTATTTTCGTCTGCAGCATTTTTGTTATTATATATGTAACCTTTGCTTATGCTTTGTGTTGCATTAGATGTAAATTCTACTATATCTCCTATTTTTTTAGTTTGATCTTCGTATCCATCTACATGTGCACTTACTTTGTTTACTCCACTTTTTACATATAAGTTCATACTTGAGCTTGCATCATATGTAACTCTTGTAACTGAATCTTTTACAGCCTCATATACATCTGATGAATATATGTATGTTACTATAAATTCATCTGCTGTATTTTTAGCCCATTGGATTTTTCCATTTACAGCATTATTATTTACTGTAATTGTTATTTTTCCAGTTGTGCTATCATATGACCAGTTATTCTTAGAAAAATTATCTCCGTTTGCGTCACCATTTGTTGCATTTGTAGAGTTTGCAACTACTGTAACTGCTTCTGGGTATTTATTATTAATTTTTGGAGCATTGACTTCTATGTTTGTATTCTTTATTGGTAACACACTGTTTTCAACATATGATGTAATTTTGCCTTGAGTGATTAGCTTGCTTACATTGTTTGCTGAATATGGAATGTATTTTGTAATTTCATAATCCAACTTAGCTTTTGCAGTTGATGCTGTCCAGCTTGTGTGAACTACTATATCTTTCTTAACTGCAACTTCTTCACCTTTAGCATTTACATATGTTCCAGTAAATTTTATTGTATTATCTCTGTCAAACATATCTTCACTTATTTCATCTTTTTTGTCTAATGCTATGTTTATTGTTTCTGTTACATTCTCGCCATTGTTTATTTGGTTAAAGCTTATTTTTTTGTTTTCTGCATCTACTGCTTGAATGTTATCAGATTCTTCTGTTTTTGCAATTTTAAAGTTTGTGTCTGAGAAGTCTACTACTGCATCTTTTATATATCCAGCCTTTTTTACTTTTAATGCAATATTTAATTTCGTATCTTCTGCATTAACATCTGCTGAAACAGTATGTTTTCCTCCATCATAATAAACATCAAACTCTACATTCTCATTTGTAGTTGATGTTCCTTGATTTTCTAATGCTTTTGCACTTAAAAAATTGTCTGCCGCATAGCTTACTACTGTTGCTGAATTGGCATACAATATTGTTGTGGTTAATAGCACTGCAATTACTTTAATTAATTTTTGTTGCATCTTTGCTCCTCCTTAAAAATTTCACTATAACTAATTATACTCTATTTTTGCTTATTTTTCAATGTTTTTTTAACTTTTTTTAAAATTATGTAATCTTAATATTCATGTTATATTATTGCATTTTTTCCCATATTTTTCAATGGTTCTTTAAATTACGATAAAAAAGCAATTGAAACCCGCTTGCGGAAGGCATTACTAGCACATTTATTAAATTTTTATTACATTTTTAATCATTTATTTTTTTATAATTATTTTTACTTCTAAAAGTAATTAATTTTTCTCGCTCATTTCAAGCTTTTTGCAGTTTGTATGTTTTTATGTTAATTTATTATTATTCCTACTATATATATTTCCCTAGGTTTTTCACTTGTTCGGCAAAAAAATTCTAATTATCAAGTTTTTACCTTAATAATTAGAATTTTATTTATTCTATTTATGCTTTTTTAATACAACTATTGTTATAGTAATACCTGCTATTAATATGAATGCTACTGCACTTATTAATACATAGAATATTGGTGTGTTTCCAAATGGTGGTAAAATTACAACATCTTGAGATTCATCTGCGTCTATTTCGTATGGTACTGTTGTTGGGTCTTGGTTACCAACAACTGAGTATGCCATCTTTCTTCCGACTGTATTCTTAGTTGTTACAAGTTCTACCATGTTGTTGTAAGTTTTGTCATCATTTGTATTATCTTGTGTTATCATTTGAGTTAATATTAATTGAACTCCACTCACACTTTGTGATGCATTTACTGTTTCTAATGCATGCATTGGATCTTCTTTAAATTTATTTGCAATCTGATTTTTTGCTTCCGAAGTATCTGCAATTAATGGAATAAGGTCTTTAGATATGGCTTCTGTTACAATTATATGGTCTTTTGTATATTTCTTTATACTTGTTTCATATGCCTTATTTACCAATCCATCTTGTAACACTTTATCCATTGTAATTACTTGCCATTCTGGGTTTTGATTACTGTTAAATTGTAAATTGTTTCTTGTTGCCGTTTTATCCTCTCTATCATCCCATTCATGTAACTGTGTTCCAACGTAGTCAATTAACTTTCTTGGATTTGTCTTTACTATTGTACTTGTGTCTCCTACTTTCCCTGTGTAGTAGAATTGATCTTCTTTATAGTCTACTTCACCAACATTTGCAACAGTTATTGCATATGTTATTTGAAGTGTTGCACCATGCATAAGTTCTTGGTCCATTGTAAGTTGAATTTTGCCTTTGCTTGACGCTTTTGCTCTTACAATAGGATTCAACATTAGATAATTTTTATAGTTTTTGTTTGTACTATAAACATTTTTTGTGTCTTGTCCGTGAGCTGTGTGATCCATCCATAATACGTTTGTTGCTTTTTCAACTGCATCAAATAGCACACTGTTATTAGCTAAAGTCATTTTTACATTTGTTACTTGCTTTGTAACTTTTAATTGTGCTTTTGGTCTTTCAACTAATCCAAAGTCTAATTTTTCAAGTACATAGTGTCCACCTTGTTCATCATCATTTGAACTTCCTATATTTCCTTTTCCTGTAGAGCTTGTACCAGATTCTTCCCTATTATATTCGTATTTCATGTCTATAATACCAGTTTCTGCTACCATATACGTATTCTTAATAAATGTATCTAAATTCTCTCTTGCCTTGCTTTCGCTTGATGGCAAATGCTCATATGATGCTAATATTTCAGCAAGTTCATTTGTTACATCTCCATTAGAATATTTCTCTACTATTTCTCTTGTATGGTCAATACTTGTTAAGTTTTGTGGATTTTTAGCTACTTTTAGTCTCCAATTTCCTATACTTTCTATTATGCTTGCAAGGTTACTATAATCCATATCTTTCATTATATCTTTTGCATCTGATTGATTCTTTCCATCAGCTTCTTCAAAATTATATTTATATGAGCCTGATGTGTTGTTTATATATGCTCCAACACCATTAAACAATTCAGATTCTACTTGATATGATGTAGATTTGTAATCATTACCATTATAAGATTTTTGATTTATTGTTGTTTCTCCATTATATCCCAGTTTTTGTGTTACAGGGTTTGATATAATTTCTCCTGTTTTATAATCAACAGCTTTTTCAGATAACACAGTTTCGTCTGTTGAACCATATATGAATCTCACAATGTATTCCCCTGGGATTAATCCTTGGAATAAATACTCTCCAGTTCCAATTCCTTGTGACGTTAAGTCTGAGAATGTTACATTTCCTCTTCTTGGTATTACCGTCGACAGAGTCTGGCTAGTATCTCCAGTTTTTACTTCTTTCCAGATATATTCATACCTTGTTCCATCTACGCCATCTCCATTAGATTTTTCCTTTAGCTCTACAAGTTGTACTCTTACTCCATTTATTCCGGTTTCCCCATCATCGCGTTTTCCATTTCCAACCATTGCATTATTTACTTCTTCTGTTCTCTTGTCTTCCCAAACAGTACCTTTTATTGTTCTAACATTTTGACGGTTTAACGTAATTTTAATGTTTGGAGCTTTATCTGTATCATCTTCAAATTTAGAAGTATCGATTTCACGTAAGTTACCTGGTGTTGAATCTGTATCTGGAATACCTGCAATATCTCCTCTTACAAACTCTGCCATAGCTTGTGTATTTCCAAAGTTTGGAGCAACTGCTTTTATTCCATAATAAGATTTATAACCATTTATTTCTGCAACATTTTCTTTACCTGAATCATTATCTAGAAGTATGTTTCTATTTGCATCTTTCTTAACTTCAAATGTTACATAGAAATATATGTCTTTATTCTTATCTGGATCTGATAATGGGAAACAGCCTGCTGTTGCCACATCATCTTTTGCACTACTATATATATTTGAACCTGTTACATATATTGTATTATATCCATCCATTTTCTTCATTGTTGATTCTGAATATCTACTCTTTTCATTTAATGTTATGCTTCCTATACTTTTTCCGTCCTTATCTCCTAAATATGAGCGTTCTGGAACTGGTGTAAAATCAGGATCATAATAATCTACAACTTCTGTTACAGCAGTCGCAATTCCATATGAACTATTACGTATAGTAAACCTATATGTTATAAATACCTTTAATTCAGAATCTTGTGATAATCCAAGTAAATTCGACGCAATTCCTAAATTACTATAATCATCCACTTTATACGAATAGTCTTCTCTATAAATTTCTCTTGTATAGTTTTGATTATAATATCCATTATTTCTGCCTTTTATATCCCAACAACCTTCATAAATTACGCTGTTTCTCTTGTCATATGTATATTCTTCCACTTCTCCATTAATTTCTAGTGTTGCTTTGTATACATCTTTTCTTAATGCTAAATCTACAATTTCTCTTTCAACAAGACCTTGATTTACATGTCTCATAACATCTGGATCCGCATATAATGTTTTTACGTCCTTACTTTCTATTAGGTCTAATACTTGAGATGTTTCTAGTAAACTATGTTTTTTGTCATCATTTACGAATACATCAATGTTTGGATATAAATCCATCTTTTTTGTTCCATTACATGTATATGAATCCATCATGCTCTCGTTTACATATGTGTCTGTAGATTCTCTTGTTCCATCTTCGCTTACTTCTCCTACTATGTTGCCAAAATCATCTATTAAGCCTTGTTCTTTTAATTCTGCTCTTGTATGCATCTCGGCAGCCGGTTCTAGTAAGTTCTCTGGTGCCGAACCAATATCTCTAAACTTAGCATTAAATATATTTCTTTCATCCGCGACATCCATTCCTTTAGAATTGTTGTCCCAATTTTCATCATCTCTGTTAGCATTATATTTTGTTGGTTCATAATATTGTCCATTATATGTGAATTTTACGTAATAATTGTACATAGAATTCAAACCATAAAATTCATAATATCCATTCTCATCTGTTGTTGTTGCTGCTACAAATCTTCCTTTTTCAGTAAACGTTGAAGAACTTGTTCCACCAGTACTTCCTCCTGTTGTGCTTTCAGTAGAACCGGTAGTAGAATCTGTCTTTCCTTCTTTGCTCTTTTCATATAATATTTTTTCTAATAACCATTGAGCAAGTTTTCTTGCGTCTGAATTTCTATTTTCTTTTGTTGTTCCACCTAGTACAACTATTGCATATTCTTCATTTTCATATACAAATGAAGCAATTACACAGTAGCCAGAAACCCTAATTTGACCTGTTTTTGTTCCTTCTATTCCTGGTGTTGTCTTTAATGGGTTTGTACTGTAAAGTGATCTTTGGAAACTTGCACCATTTCTTGTAATTGTTATAGATGTTGATTGATTTTCTCCTTCTTTAAAGTACTCTGCAAATATTGGGTTATCCATTGCAGCATCTAGTATTTTAGCCAAGTCCTTAGCAGAAGATTTATCTTCTGCTTTTACACCAAATGGAGTAACGAAGTGACTAGAAGTTGCGCCTAATGAACGTACTTTTTCATTCATTAAATTTACGAAAGCTTGGCTACCTCCAGGCATATAGTCTGCAAGCGCTTGCGCCGCATCACAACCTGAATATACAAGTACTGCTCTTAACAAGTCTCTTACTGTAACTTTGTCTCCAGCCTCAAGTCCTACTATTTGTAATTTTGGACTCCAAGTACTTTTTCTTAGATTTTCACCTGCAGCAGTTCTATTAACTGTTACTACATCGTCTAGGTTCATTCGTTCTGCGACAACTAATGCTGTTACTATTTTAGTAATAGATGCAACTGAACATTGTGTTGTGCTTCCTCTTTCTAAAAGAGCTTCTCCAGTATTTCTATTATATACTAGAAATCTTGGAGCAGTTATTGTTGGTGTTTGAGGTTCATCTGGATTTGTTGGTGTTGGTAATGTTGGCTTTGGTTTTGTGCTTGTGGTTGGCTTTTTTGATACCTCGTATAACGAAACTTTTACATTTGACATCGGAGTATCCCCTTCACCATTTTTACCATCATATTGGTTTTCTTTTCCTACACTTCCATCTACCCATACTTTACCTGAAATCTTCATAGTTAAATCAATTACTGATGTATCTGTATTTATACCAGGATTTTTTGGAGGAGTTATATTATCTTTATGTTGTTCTATATGATATACATCATACTCACGTTTTCCTTCCAAAGTGACTGTCAATTTCTGAGATTTTATCTCATCTACAGGTTCTCTTGTCATCATTACAAATGGTTGTGCAATATCATATGTTCTATCTCTATAGTGGTTTGAATCTATAGTGAAATTTTTCCATCCATAGCTAGTTACCCATTTCCAAGATACTACAACTGGAATTCCAAAAACATATATGATTTTTTTGGGCACACGCACCTTGTATGAATATGTAATTGTAGCATGTGCAGTTCCATATGCCAGTCTTAGACGTTTTTTTCTATGGTCTGCATTATAATCTCTACTACTTGCAACAAATCCAATATATTGATATACATTAGCTTTTGTGTCAAGCTCGTTATACTCAATTTTCGAACTTTTAATGTGTTCTACATCTGCATACAATCCAACTTTTGTCGGATATGCTGTCTCAGAAGCAGAAAATTTTATATAAAATTGGCTTCCAGATGCAGGATATTCCTTTTTTAATCCATTTGAGCCAGATACCTTTTGCCCTATAAATTCTATTTCAAAGTCATCATTATTTTCATCATATATTAATGTTTTTGATGATGCTCCTTTATCTTCGTTTATCTTTAAATATATTGATTTTAAATATGATATATCTTCGTAATACGGATAATTTATTGTTATTGGTCCAACTATATAATTATTCGTATTTCTATTTGTAATTATCTGCGTTTGCGACATATCTATTTTAGCTTGAAAATTTGTAAGATCCTTGTTTACAAATGTTTGATAACTTTTAGCTCTTTCAAATAAAGTTAGACCATTTTGTGTTTCATGAGCCTTGCTTATTCCATCGAAATCAACAGCCTCCCAATATGCAGTTTGAATATCTGCTAAATTGTATCTTTCTCTTATTGAATTTGTTGCTCCACTATAAGCATTCTCCATAGCAGTAAGAATATATGCAACATTTGCACTTTTACTGTTAGTAAAGTTATTGGCAGTTTTTGTATTCCCCTTTTGCTTGTATCCATCCTCTGCCCTGTCTTCAGTTTCCATTATTACTGCTTTTGGTCCGTCTATTTTGTCACCAAGCCATAAACTAACTTCCCATGCCTTCATGTTTGTGGATTTATCATCTGTGGTATATGTCTTATCCCAATTTGACAGTCCTTTAAATATTTTTGTTGCTATTTTTAATGCAGACATTTCAGCTCTTGTATAGTTATAACTTGTTTCACCATCTCCGTATTCAGCATTAGCTTTGGTTACAACGATAGGCTTGCTCGTATCAATGTCATAAATGTCATTATAATATGTTGGCCCTTGTATTTGTTTATAACCAATGCTTGTTGGTATTGTAGCTATGTATTTCCAATCTTTGGTCATTAATCCTTCTAAGAATTTATTCATATTATCAAATATTTCTCTACCAATTTCATCACATAACTTTGTCATGAGCAATTTATATGAACTATAATTTGTATAATCAATACCAAATATTGCCCCTACACCTTCATTTGCATAATGCAATGCGGGATCATATTTACCATATCTAATTGCAGAACCAGAGTCTGCACAGTATACAGTACCAGCACTTACGTCTGTGCTCCATGGCGTATACGGGAACTCTGTGTCTGCATCACCAGAAAATGTTTTTTCCTTTAATATTTGTGGTAACAATCCTCCTTTTGGTGAGTATTGCCCTTTTTGTGGCATACCACTTGTTTCGTCTCCTTGCCAAGTTCCATAAGCTAATACTGTATTGTGGGCAAAGAATAAACTAATTATCCAAATAAAGCCTGTTATTATAAGCATTTTATTCAATTTTTTTAAATATTTACTTATCACTTATTCTTTCCCCTTTCTCTATCTTAAAACTTTTTTTCTTATTACATATACACCAGTTCCAATTATAGCTATTATACATATAGTTAAAGTTGTATATATTGCTACTTCACCAGTTTTTATTCCCACCAACACATTAGCATTAGAATAATCATCTTCTTCTAGCACTCTATTCCCTGGTGTTGAATCAATGTCAGTCATTCCATAATTATTAGAAGCTTCATATATTTCTGCAGTATTGCTAAACATTCCAAAACCTTCGCTATTAATATTTTTAGTTAATACCACAGTCAGTTTTTTTGTTTCTCCTGGTTTTATTATTTCGTTTGCAAGGCTTACATTGTATATTGCACCATCTCCGCCTTCATACCAATCTTTATTTAGCTCTGAACTGAACTTAAACTCTTTAGGTATATAGTCAACTATTTTCTTTGCATATCCCTCTATTGCTCCTTCATTTGTTACTTTTATTTCGTATTCTATTATCATAGATGATTGATTCACATATTTAGATTCAAAATCAATTTTTGCAAAATTATTTTCATATTGATGTTCTTCCACTCTTTTGCCATTATTTGTCGTAATTTTCTTAACTATTTTATCCAATTTTAAATCAAATTTTGCTTTTTCTATTAAACCAAAATCTATATTATATATATTTTCTTCTTTTACTAATATATTTTCTGTAACACCCGCAATTCTAGATTTTCCTTCATATACAACAGTCTTATCTATTGCATCCGAGTTCTTAGATTCGTCAATTCCATCTTTTCTATATATTGTTGCACTGTATTTTGAAGATTCATATAAAAATACTATTGTATAGTTTCCTTTATATATATCACTAAAAATATAAGTACCATCGTTTCCACTCCATACAACACAGACTTCGTTTTTTGAATTTGTTACAATATTTCCATTTTCATCTAACAATAATACTGGTACATTCTGAACCTTTGGCTCATAATCATCCTTTATTCCGTTTTTATTAGAATCTATCCACACAGTTCCAATTATTTTCTTTGTTGTTTTTGTATCGTCTTCTCCAGGGTTTGGTTTTATGTTATTCTTATCAAACATTTTTATTAAATGTGTTATAATATTAGTTTCTAATTTTCCAATTTTTTCTTGTTCTATAGTCGCTTTATTGCTTATTACTGTATCTTTGCTTAATGATTTTGCAACAACTTCAATATTAATTATTACTTGTTCTTCTCCTTTTAGCGTAAATGACTTCTGTATTGTACCATTATCGTTTACTTGTACATCTGAATCAGTTGTACCATCTGAATATATAATTTCCAATCTTTTAAATTGTACTTCTTCTGGTAATTTATCAGAAAACATATTTGATTCTAGTGTTATTGCTGATTGATTAACTATTGTAAATATATATTTAAAGTTTTCAGCAGCTGTTATTTCTGCTTTTTCTGGTATATTGCAACTTTGTGTAATCTTTATTCCTGGTTTATTAATTTCAATCGATATATCTGAAATTTTTTCTTTTTCAACATCAGCAGCCATTACATTTCCACTTACTGTTATTTCTTTTTTATATTTTTCTCCGTCAAAATTTTTTATCAAAAATTTAATATTTAATTGTATAGGCTCATTTGAATTTATATCACCCAAATTAATACTTACTATATTATTCTTTTGACTTATATTTTCTTTTGATAATTTATTACCACTTTTATCAGTAATATCATTTATTTCTAATTCATCTGGAATTGTTAATTCCAATTTACCATTTTTTACTGTTTTGTAATAATCATTCAAAGATATTGCTACAATGTATTGAAAAGTTTTTCCCACTTCATATATATCTTCATCATTTAAGCAATCTACAAATGTTGTAAAGTGTACTCTTTTTATGTAATTTGTTACTTTATTTGATTTTACACTTTCATTTTTGTTAAACTTAATTGTTGCCTCAATCTCTACTTTTCCATCATTTATTATCAGTTCTGAACTAAGTGTTGAAAAAGTTATCTTTTTTGCAAATTCTGAATTTGCCTTAATCTTCCCAATATCAATTATCAAAACATTTTTTGTTTCTGTAATGTTTTCATCAAATTCGATCCCCTCTGCTTCCATCTCTTTTATCATTTTTTCATACTCTTCTATTTGTTTCTTTTGTTCTTCCATAGCTTCTCTATATTGTCTCAAATTTTCTTTTTGTTCTTGTTTTTGCTCTTCTGTTAAATCTGGATTATTATCTATATCTTCTTCTTTAAGTTCTGGCTCTTCAAGTATTTCAAACTTTTGACGAGGCATTATTGTTTTTATTCTATATGAATCTCCTTCTTGAGGAATAAATTCTACGTTTTCTGGAATATTTATATTTATAGTTGCATCTTCAGCATCTATCGTTCCAAAATTTTTTATAGATATAGTATAATCTAGACTTTCCCCTGCTTTTATTTCTTTTCCATCATCTAATTTTGGTATTATTTTAGCTTCCAATGTAGCCATTTTGCCTGTATTTATGCCTATTTTAGTAGCAAAAGCCTTATCATCAATTATCACAGTTTCTTTATTGTTTTTAAAATATACTCCATATGTTTCATATGCTGTATTATTGTAATCTAAATTTGCCGGTACTGTTGCAGTATAAGTAAATTTAAATGTATCACCCATTTCCATTGAGTAATCCTTTAATACAATCATATATGATTTTATAGTAGCATAGTCTGTTATTTCTTTCTTCCATAAATTATTAGCATTTGTTAAATCTGTTGTAGCATCACCATTTGTAGAATAATATATTTGAACATTTTCTTCAGGAATACCAGTTATTGTGATTTTTGATGATAACGGAATATCTATTGTTGTACCCATATTTAGCATAGTTGCAATATCCTTATTGTCTTTAAACATCGTTCTTCCTAATACAACCACTTCTTCTAAAGAGTTTTCATAATTATTTATAACATTCATTTCAAATGTTAATTCTTTTTCACTAGATTTAGCTGATATTAATGCCTCTTTTGGTTCTCCATTTATAACTTCTAGCTTTTCATCTCCATTGTAGCCTTTCATACCATTTGTTGTAACTAGTCCTGTTGGGGCTATAAGTTTTAAATTTGTATTATTGCTCGCCTCTGTTTTATTTTCATCGTCATTTTCAGTAAAAACATCTATTTGTGCGTTTGTAGTTGGTGTCAATTTGTTTAATGTTATATCTGTTGTTATTACAACTGTGGCTCCCTGTGCTGATGGATTATTATATCTTGTTTGACTTCCATGTAATGCAGTCTCAATAACTTTTGTTCCATCTTCATTTGTATGTACACTAATATTTTCTAATTTTAATTCTTCGTCAAAAAATATTCTTGCACTTTTTATATTTATTTCTTCTATACCTTGTGGCAAATTAACTTTTATTTTTGGGTTAGTATACATTAAATCATCTGCCCCATCATTTTCCAAAGTTATTTTTAGTTCGATATTATCATTTTTCTCAACAGTTGATAATCTATCATTATTTGTTGTTATGTTTACCTTTTGTGTAGGCTCTTTTAACTGTGTTATATTATCTATGCTTTGATTTACTATATTTATATCCGAATTCTTAGCAACAACATTTAATGAAGATTTTAAGTTTGTAAATTCTTTAATTTCTTCTATGCTATAATCATTATCTTTTTCTATTGCTTTTGTAATTTCAAAATTTAAGCTTCCTTCAGTCTGTGGTTTTGATGTTTCCAATACAATGTTTTCAGTTCTAAATGATGCTAAGTCAATTTTAATTTCATTTTGTTCTGCTTTTGTATCTTTATCAATTGTACTTAAAAGTGTTCCATCTTTAGATTGAATTTCAATCTTACCATCTGCTCCCAATACATTATCAAATTCTTGTTTTGATATTTTTAATTCTTTGTTATAAGTGTTTGCTTTATATTCTTGTTCTTTACTCGTTGTAAACTTATCATCGTTTTGCGAAATTGTAAAAGAATCTATTAAATTTGAATATGCAATGTTTAATGTGTATCTATTTGCGATGTCTGTTTCTCTTTTATTTTCCTCAGCAGTAACTTTGTTGTTATACATGTAACCTTTATATATGTCCTCATTTGTTGGATTTTCAATTATAACTTCTGCAATTTCTCCTAGTTTTTCTTTTTGTTCTTTTTCAACTGTTGCCTTGGCTTTTACTGTAATATCTTTATTGCTATATAATGCAAGTTCAGAATCTAGTTGGTAATTTAATTTTATCGATTTGTCTTTTATGTTTTCATAAACTTTGGCTGAATAAATATATGTAACTATATATGCTTGTGGTTTATTCTTTTGCCATTTTATCTTACCATTCTCTACCTCATTCTTGTCCTCTATTGTTAATTTACCAGTATTTTCATCATAAGTAACACCATTTTTATTAATTTCTTCTGTTGTTTCTTCTGTAGAATTTATTACCGTAACTTTTTCTGGGTATTCTCCTGCAATTTGTGGAGTATTAATATTAATTTTTGTATTTTTTACAGGCAATACATCATCTTTTACATTTGATGTTATTTTTCCCTGAACAATTAAATTGCTTTCATTTTCTGTTACATATGGAATATATTTTGTTACTTCATAATTTAAATTTGCTTCTATATTTTTTGCTATCCACTCTGTGTGAATAACTATTTCTTGTTCAACTTTAATTTCTTTCAAGTTTGTATTAACGAATGTACATGTAAGTTTTATGTGATTATCCTTGTTAAAATTATCTTCGCTTACTTCTTCTTTATTTATTGGGGTAATTATTATTTGTTCAGCAATTTTCTCTTTGCTGGTCATTTGACCAAAGGTTATCTTTTTATTTTCTGCGTCAAAGTTTTGCACTTTATCAGATTTATTTACTTGAGATATTTCAAAATTTGTATTCGATAAGTCTATTGTTGCCTCTTTTATATACCCATCTTTTTTCAAAGATAGTGCAATATTTATTTTTTCATCGTTTTTATTCTGGTCTATTATTGCGCCATGCTTGCCATTTTCATATTGCACATCAAAATTTACACTACCATCTTTTGATGTAGTGTTTTGGCTTTCCAATTCATTTTCACTTAAAAATAATTCCGCAGAATAGCTTACCACCGGCCATGAAATTGAACCCAAGATAATTACAACTAACATTACGGCTATAAACTTAGATAATCTTACTTGCATTTTGCTCCCCCTATTTTCCCTGAATTATTTATATTTATTATTACATTTTTAATTTAGGTTTTGCAATGGGTATTTTTCCCTTACTATTAATGTAACTAAAATTCGCTTGCGGAAGGGGTTATAAGCACTTTTATTAAATTTTTATTACATTTTTTATTTGCTGTGTTTTTTGAAATATGCATATTTTTCATATAATGTCGAATAAAGGCTTATTTTTCAACATTCTTGCGACTCATTCCTATATTATGTGAATTGTAGCAATATTCTTATCATGTTGATTTCCCTAAGGTTATTCTTATTTTTCATTTTTTTATTTTTTTGGAATATATTTAGAATAAAAATCATACAATATAATATGGAAAAAATAAAAAATTTTATTGACAAGTATCTATATAAGTTGTATAATAAAAAAAGTTCAGACATCGCGGGGTGGAGCAGTTGGCAGCTCGTTGGGCTCATAACCCAAAGGTCGGTAGTTCGAGTCTATCCCCCGCAACCAAATATAGCAAGCTTTTGAGAGCTTGCTAATTTTTTTGTTTTAAAGTTGTTCATTCTATTATTATAGTTAAAAAAATTTACCCAAAATCTAGGCATTCCTCTTACTAGATTTTGGGTATTTAATATAATTTGTTATATAGTTTTCTTATCAAGTCTCCATATTCACTTTATTATTTTAAGTTCCAAGCTCTCTTAGAATATATAATTTCCCTTGTTTCTATTTTACCGCTCTGGACTCGTTTAGCGAGAGTATAAACTTAAGTGTGTAAAATCAAAAGAAATTTTGATTATGCACACTTTTTTTGTGCAGGAAAGAAGAAAACATGAATATGAGAAAAATAAGTATTAATGAATTTAAAAAAAGGAGATTTGAAAGGAGTTATATATCGGTATACATTGTAATAAGATCAATATCAGTAGAAAATGAACAAGAAATAGAAGTAAAAAATTTATGTGTAATATATGGATTTACAGCATTAGGAGTCAGGAGGATAATAGCAATATATTTTGAAAATACAAATGATAATAGATTTTGGTTAGGAGTATTTGAAGATTTAAAAGCAAGAAATCTTCAAAATATAATGTTTCTTGTAACACCGCAAAATAAAAATATTGAAAGATGTGCAAAAATTATATATAATAACATCGAAATAATAAGATCCCCAGAAGATATAATGTCAGCAATAGATAGATATTTTGCGACCAAAACATCAAGAACATTAGAAATACAGTTAAAAAATCTAATATTAGCAGAAGACATAGAAAAATGTGAAGAGAATATAGAATTATTTAAACAACAATATTTGCACAACCGATTAGTCTTGGAAGTATTTAAAAGACAAGAAGATGATATAGAAAAATTGTATAAATATAATTACGATATAAGAAAATTATTATATCAATATTATGCAATAAGAGAAATCAAGAGACATATAAACAGATTAAATGAAAGACAACCATTGCAAGAAAACATAGATGACGTAATAGAACATTTTACAGAATACATAAGTTCATTTGAAAGAGGCTTAACATATTCAAAAAAAGGCTGGGTAAGGCTTATGAATATACTTTATGAGATATATCCAAAGAAAATGGAGGAATATTTATAATGAAAAGAAATAATAAAAAGTTAAACCCCAAAGATCCAAGATATATGACAAAGGAACAAGAGCAAATAGTAAATTTAATACTTAGTAATAATGAATTAAAAAGTGGAAAAGATGTATCAAATATATTTAATGAACTTAGAGGAAAAGTAATACAGAGATTATTAGATGCAGAAATGGAAGAATTCTTAGGATATGATAAAAGTAAGCATGGAGAAAAAGAAAATAAAAACAGAAGAAACGGATATACATCAAAAGCCAAGAAAGTAAAAACAGATACAGGAGAAATAACAATATGTCCCCCAAGAGATAGAGACGGAAAATTCGAACCACAAATAGTAAAAAAGAGACAAAGAGTATTAGAAGGATTTGATGAGATAGCAATAGCAATGTATGCCAAAGGAATGAGCTTAAAAGATATAAGCGAAATGATACAACATATATACAAGGTAGAGCTTAGCATAGAAACAATAAGTAAATTAACATCATCAGTAAGTGAAGAAGTACAGAAATGGCAAGAAAGACCATTAGAGAAATTTTATCCATTTATATACGTAGATTGTTTATATGCACCAGTAAAAAGAGATTTAATAAGTGAAAAAGTAGCAATATATGTAATGCTTGGGATAAACAAAGACGGCAAAAAAGATGTATTAGGAATATGGATAAATGAAAATGAATCCGCAACATTTTGGACAGAAGTATTTGAGAAAATAAAAGCAAGAGGAGTCGAAGAAATATTATTTATATCATTAGATGGATTAAGTGGACTTTCAGAAGCAATAGAGAAAATATATCCAAAAGCAAAAACGCAAAGATGTATTGTTCACATAGTGAGAAACATATATGGAATATTAGACAAGAAGAAATCAAAAAAAATAATAGGAGATTTAAAGAAAATATATACAGCAAGTAATGGGAATAATGCAAAATTAGAATACGAAAACTTTATCGAAAAATATAAGTCAAACGAGAAATTAATAAAAAAATTAAATAGTGTTATAGAACACATATTTAATATATTTGAATATCCCATAGAAATAAGAAAGATAATATATACAACAAATCCAATAGAAAGCTTAAATAGTAGTTTAAGAAAAGTAACCAGAGGAAAAGGCTCATTTATAAGTAAAGAAGCACTATTAAAAGTATTGTACTTAAGAATAAAAGACTTGGAAAAAAGCTGGTCAAAAGGAACAAGAAACTGGGAAAATGTAAAACACCAATTAATTGAATTATACGGTGAAAGGGTATTAAAATATTATTTTAATACATAAAAATATATACAATAATACAAATTTGTTATATTATTGTATATATCTAAAATTAATTATAAAAATATGATTTTACACAGTTAAAATTAAACGCTCACCTGCCATGTATGCTCGAATTTGAGCATAGCTGAGAGCAGAGCCCAGAGAGGTAAATTAAAAACAGGGATGCTTCACCATAAACTGAGAAGCAGAAATATAACATGTAGAGAAGGTAGGAGGCGTTCTGAGTCTTGGCAAAGCCGAGAGTCAGAAAACTCATACCCATAGGACTAGCTTTAGAGTGAGCTAGTCTTTTTGCTACTATAAATGAGAATTGACAATTGACAGATTATCTTGAAATCATTATAATAGAGATACCGAAGGTAGTAAAAGCATACCAAAAAACACCAAATGATGAAGTATTGCAATGGATGCTTTTTCTAGATAATCCAGAAAAGAAGAATGAAAAAATATTAAATATAAAATGATTTAAAGGAAATTAAAAATGGAAGATTGGCAAGAAAGAGAAGAACTATTAATTGGAAAAGATAATATAGACAAACTAAAAAATGCAACTGTTGCAGTGTTTGGCTGTGGTGGCGTAGGCTCATATGCAGTTGAAGCATTAGCAAGAGCTGGCATTGGAAATTTTGTCTTAGTAGATAAAGACGTAGTAGATGTAACTAATATAAATAGACAGCTTGTGGCAGATTTTTCTACAATAGGCATGGATAAGGTAGAAGTTGAAAAAGAAAGAATTTTAAAAGTAAATCCAGATGCAAATGTAGAAATACACAAAGAATTTTATTGTGAAGAAAATAAAGAAAAATTAATTAGAGAAAATTATACATATATAGTAGATGCAATAGATTCTGTTTCTTCAAAATTATCTTTAATAATTACTGCCCATGAGAAGAATGTGAAAATAATTTCTGCAATGGGAATGGGAAATAAATTAGATCCAACACAAATTGAAGTTTCAGATATAAGCAAAACTTCAGTATGCCCACTTGCAAAAACAATTAGAAAACAATTAAGAGCAAAAGGAATAAATCATTCAAAGGTAGTATATTCGAGAGAATTACCAAATAGATTCGATAAAAGTGAAGAATACAGAAGAACAACTGCAAGTATAAGCTTTGTACCATCTGTGTGTGGACTAATTATTGCAAGCCAAATAGTAAGAGATTTAATTGATGAATTTTAAAAATTTATTGCAGCAATAAAGGTATGGTGACTCTCCATATGTTTTATAGTAAGTTAAGTGCTATAAAATATGTGGAGAATTTTTTTGAAAAAGAGCGAAATTTGTAATAATTTTGTCTACGATTACAATTGCTTTTATAGAGATTAGAGTATATAATCAGAAAATACAATAGTTTTCTCTATTGTAGAATTAACGTTAATTATTAGAATTCTAAAAAAATTTTATCAATTATTATTAAATCAAGAAATTTAATTCATATATTCGCTATAGCGAAAGGTAGAAATCCAAAAAGAGATTAGAAAATAGCTAGCGTGCTTAAGAAAAAAGAATGTTTTATAAACGTCCGAAGAAAAATATGAGAGAAAATACATAAAAATTTTACTTATTAGTTGAAAAATAGTAGATAGAATGGTAAAATGGAAAGGAAGTCAATGGACGATTTAAAGAAAAATAATAATGTAACAGAAGATACGAATGTAACTAGGTTACCACTAACATCAGATTATGTTTTTAAAAGAATATTTGCAAGAGAAGAAAATAATTCAATGCTAAAGGACTTCTTAGAAGCAATTTTGAATATACATATAAATAAAGTTGAAGTAAAAAACCCAGAATTAACGCCAAATATGGCAGATGAAAAACTTGGAATATTAGACTTAAAATTGGATATAGATAATGAAAGAGTAGTAGATGTAGAAATGCAAGTTTCGAATGAACATAATATAAAAGAAAGGTCTAGTACATATCTATCAAAACTTGCAGCAGAACAATTAAAAGCTAAGCAAAATTACAAAGAACTCAAAAAGATAATAACAATAAACATATTGAAATATAATTATTTAGAGAGAAATGCATATCATTCAATAGCAAGAATGAAATATGAAGATACGAATCCAATAGAATTTGTTGATATGGGTTATAAGAAAGAAGAGGAAGAAGCAACAAATACATTTGAAATGCATTTTATAGAATTACCAAAATTTAAACAAAAAAATCCAGACTGCAACACAAAGCTAGAGCAATGGCTATGGTTGATAGATGGAAGTAAGGAGGAGAAAGTAGAAATGTCGGCCAAAGAAAATAAAGAAATAGACAAAACAGTAAAAGAACTAAATAAATTAAGCAAAGATCCAGACGAAGTCGCAAAGTATGAAGAACGAGAGTGGAGTATAATGAGATACAATGTAGAGATGAAAACAAACAGAGAACTTGGAGAAAAAGAAGGAAGAAAAGAAGGAGAAAAGAAAACAAAAGAAAAAATCGTGAAAGCGTTAAAAAACATGAATTTATCTATAGAACAAATAGCTCAAGCAGTTGAACTAACTAAAAAAGAAGTAGAAGCAATATTAAAGACACAGGAAAATTAGAGAAAAAGTATAAGGTAGTTAGTTTTTGTATGCTAACTACCAGTTCTGGATTGATTTTATCAAATTATTATTAAATTTAGAAATTTTATTTCAAGATTCGCTATAGTGAATCTTGAAATAAATACATAAATATGTTATACTTTGATAGTATTTTAGCGTATTTAATACGCTATGCTGTGTAACCAAAATCCTGATAAATGGAGGAGAATTGCTATGACAGAAAAATTACTTCGGGACGTTATCAAGGAAGCAAAAGAAAAAAAGCAATTAGGAATAGTTATTTGGTCCAGTTGGACTACATGGGAAAATATGGGGCAAGGAAATAAAGAAGTTGAAGACCTTGCTATGGAGCAAATTGCCGAAGGCAAAGAAGCAACGATGAATATAAAATGTGGTTTTTCAATGCCAGCATTTATTGCAATTCCTGTAGAAAAGTTCGAAGCTGGAGAAAAATATTTTAATTACGTTTTCAATGCTTGCAAAGCAGGGCGTTACGAAGGTCCAATCAAGTTTGTTCCGTCAAATGAATTTAGCGAATTCTTTTAAGGAGGTAAAGGAGGTTCCCGTTTGGGAACCTCTTAAATTTTTATTATAATTAAAGAGAAAAGAATATAATCTGTATTGAAAAATCTCCCTTTTGATGATAGAATTAGACAAAATATTACAAATGGGGGAAAAACAATGCCAGATTTTGTACATTTACACGTGCATAGTGAGTTTAGTTTGCTAGACGGGGCAAACAGAATTAAAGATTTACCAGTTAGAGCGAAAGAGCTTGGAATGAAGGCTATGGCTATTACAGACCATGGCGTTATGTTTGGTGCAATCGACTTTTATAAGGCATGTTTGGCAAATGGAATTAAGCCTATAATTGGTTGTGAGGTGTATGTTGCTCCAAGAGGAAGAGCGGATAAAGACCCTAATATTGATGCAAGATATAATCACTTAATTTTGCTAGCTAAAGATAATGAAGGCTACAAAAACCTTACAAAACTTGTTTCTATAGGATTTACAGAAGGATTTTATTACAAGCCAAGAATTGATAAAGAAGTGCTAGAAAAGTACCATGAAGGATTGGTTTGCTGTAGTGCTTGTTTGGCTGGAGAGGTTTCTCAGGCAATTCTAAAAGGGGATATGGAAGAGGCTGAGAGAGTTGCTACATGGTTTAAGAATGTATTTGGAGAAGATTATTATCTAGAAATACAAAATAATGGAATTAAAGAGCAAGTTTTAGTAAATCAAAAACTGATTGAACTTTCAAGAAAGTTGAACATAGAGCTTGTCGCAACAAATGATTCGCACTATTTAAGAAGAGAAGATGCTTACAACCACGAGATTTTACTTTGTATTCAGACAGGCAAGAAGATTACAGATGAAGATAGAATGAAGTTTGAAACAGACGAGCTATATATTAAGTCACCAGAAGAGATGGCAGACTTTTTCTCTGGCGTGCCTGAAGCAATAGAAAACACTGTAAAGATTGCAGATAAATGTAATGTAACCTTCGAATTTGGACACACAATACTTCCAAATTATGATGTGCCAGAAGGATTTGCTACACATTATGATTATCTAGAAAAGCTATGTAATGATGGAATAAAAAATAGATATGGAGATAATCCATCACAAGAAATTATAGACAGAAAAAATTATGAGCTAGGTGTAATCAAGAAAATGGGCTATGTTGACTATTTCTTGATTGTATGGGATTACATACATTATGCTAAAACTCAAGGAATACCCGTTGGACCAGGAAGAGGTTCAGGAGCTGGTTCTATTGTTGCGTATGCTATAGAAATTACAGACATAGACCCAATGAAGTACGCTTTACTTTTCGAAAGATTTTTAAATCCAGAGAGAATAAGCATGCCCGATTTTGACGTTGACTTTTGTTATGAAAGAAGACAAGAAGTAATAGACTATGTTTCTAGAAAGTACGGTCCAGACCATGTTTCACAGATTATTACCTTTGGAACTATGTCTGCTAGAATGGTTATAAGAGATGTAGGAAGAGTTTTAGATGTTCCTTATGCAACAGCCGATAAGCTAGCAAAAATGGTTCCAAATGAGCTACACATAACAATAAAAAAGGCACTGGAACAAAACAAGGAATTCAAAGATGAGTATGAAAATAACCCAGAAACAAAGAAGCTACTGGATATTGCAATGGCCTTAGAAGGAATGCCAAGACAGGCTTCTACACATGCTTGTGGTATAGTTATTACAAAAGACCCAGTTGTAACCTATGTCCCACTATATGTAAGAGATGGAATGATTTCGACACAATACATAATGACAACTCTTGAAGAATTAGGTCTATTAAAGATGGACTTCTTAGGACTTAGAACTCTAACAGTTATACAAGATACTATAAATTTGGTTAAGAAAAATAGGGGAATAGACGTAAAATTTGACCAAGGAATGAATGATCCAAAGGTATTCAAATTATGGCAAGACGGAAACACGATGGGAATATTTCAGTTTGAGAGTCAAGGAATGACAAACTTCATGAAGGAACTTAAACCAGATTGTTTGGAAGATTTAATTGCCGGAGTTTCATTGTACCGTCCTGGACCAATGGATCAAATTCCAAGATATATTTCGAATAAAAAAGACCCAGACCATGCTGTGTACACACATGACAGCCTAAAGCCAATATTAAAAGTAACTTATGGCTGTATGGTTTACCAAGAGCAGGTTATGCAGATAGTTAGGGACTTAGCTGGATATTCGCTAGGACGTGCAGATTTGGTACGTCGTGCCATGGGTAAGAAAAAACTAGAAGTAATGGCAAAAGAAAGAGAAATATTTATACATGGTCAAGTAGACGAAAATGGGAACATAATAGTACCAGGCTGTGTAAGAAATGGAATAGACGAAAAATCTGCTAACAAGATATTTGACGAGATGTCTGAATTTGCAAAATATGCTTTCAATAAATCACACGCTGCTTGCTATGCAGTTGTATCATATAGAACAGCATACTTAAAAGCATATTATCCAACAGAATTTATGGCAGCAATGCTAAACAGCTTCTTAGGAAATCTTGATAAAATTCCAGAGTATATTGATGAATGTAAAAGAATGAACATAGAAATTCTAAAGCCAGACATTAACAGGAGTTATACGAAGTTTACGGTAGATGGTGGCAAAATAAGATTCGGACTTGGAAGTATTAAGAATGTTGGACTTGCCGCAGTAGACACGATTGTTGCAAATAGAGAAAAGAATGGAGAATACATAAGTTTTACAGACTTCTGCGAGAGAATGGAAGGCGAAGCCGTAAATAAAAAATGTATAGAGAGTTTAATAAAAGCAGGAGCATTTGACAATTTTGCAGAAACTAGAAGTACACTAATGGCTTCATTTGAAGACATAATAGATACAATTTCTGGAGCATCAAGAAAAAATATACAAGGCCAAGTCTCGATGTTTGATATGGCAATTTCACAAACAGACTCAAGCAAAGACGATATGGAAAAGCTAAAATACAAATACACAACTTTAAAAGAATATTCAGATCAAGAATTATTATCAATGGAAAAAGAGATGCTCGGAATATATGTATCTGGACATCCACTTGAAAAATATAGAGAGCTAATAGAAAAATTTGCAGATGTGAACACACTTCAAATGAGAGACGCAAGCGAATTAGTTAGCACAGAAAACGAAGAAGATGTGTCACCAGAAAAATTAGCTGGAAGAGTACAACAATTAAAAGACGGACAATTTGTAAAATATGCTGGAATAATAACTGGAATAAAGAAAAAATATACAAAAAATAACAAATTAATGGCATTTGTAACAATAGAAGATTTATATGGAAGTGTAGATGTAATCGTATTCGAAAATTGTTACAATCAATGTTCAAACGAATTGATAGATGAGAACATAGTACTTGTAGAAGGACGTCTAAGCATAAGAGAAGATGAAGCTCCAAGCATAATTGCAAGAACAATAAGAAACTTAGAAGATGTAGCAAATAATCCAAGTTCTACAAATATATCAGTTAATAACGAAAATGGCGCAAAGCAAGCAGTAAAAATATCTAAAAAAAGATTAAACATAAACATAACTAATTTAGATGAAGTACAAAAAGACAGACTAAGAGGGGCATTGAAATTCTTCAATGGAGATAGAAACAACACTCAAATAGAAATAATAAATGGAGAAAAAATAGCTCCAGCAGGAGGATTATTCGTAACGCCAGAAATATTAGAAGAAATACAAGAAATTGTAGGAATAGAAAATGCGGTATTTGAAAAATAATTATAAAATGATATATTTTAATCAAAGAAAAATTATGAAAGAAAATGAAAAGATGTAGATTTTGTCGAACGATTATAAGGTTAAAATGAAAAAATATATTGCAAAAATAATAAAATATAGTATAATAATAAATGAAATGCTTTTGGTGCATAACACTAAATTTCATATGAGAATGGGTAATCAAAGATTACCAAAAAAATCAGGTATGCTGTGAACATACCTGATTTTTGCTATTTATTGAATAAATCAACAATAGCTTTTAGCTCTTTTAAAATTTTAAAAGCATATTTAAGAGTAATAACTATAATATGTAAAGCTTTAAAAAATTTCTTCGAGTGTTTTCTTCTCTTGTTTTGCTTTTGATGCATCATTCTCACCTCCTTTCTTATGAGAATGACATAATTATAATACATAAGCCGTGAGAAAGTCTGTCGAAACATGTAATTAACTTAAAAAAATTCACAAAATTTTCATTGAATTACTATTTATTTAATGGTAAAATTATTAATGATTAGAAAACAATTACAACCTTGCGAAAGGAAATATAAATTATGGAAAAATCACTTTTGAAAGATAGTGTAAGACAAATAAAAAATACATTTAAGCGATTTCTATCTATTGTGGCAATAGTATTGCTTGGAGTAGGATTTTTTGCTGGAATTACGGCTACAAGTCCAGATATGAAAGATACCATAGATACATATTTTGATGATGAAGATGTAATGGACATTGAAGTAATTTCAACACTTGGTTTAACAGATGAAGACATAGAAGCATTGAAACAAGTAGATGGAACTAAAGAAGTAGTGGGAACTTATAGCATTGATGCTACTTTTAGCAATGATAAGAAAGAGTATGTTGTTAAGATTGAGTCTATGCCAGATACGATAAACAATGTAATTCTTAAAGAGGGAAGCTTGCCACAAAATGCTGATGAATGTGTGGTTGAGAGCTCGTTGTTAACAATGACTGGATATAAAATTGGAGATTATATCACATTAAATCCACAAAAGGTTGAATCATCTACAAGCCTCGGAAATATTGATATAAGTAATGATGAAGATAGCAATGATAATAATAGTAGTAATGTAGAAAGTGATAGTAACAATGATTCAACTGTAAAAAATAAGAAAGTTAAAATAGTAGGAAAGGTTCAATCTCCTTTATATATTTCTAGGTCGAGAGGTTCTAGTAAACTTGGAGCTGGTTCTGTAAATTTTTATATGTATATGCCAAAAGAAAACTTTAATATGGACGTTTACACAGTTGCATACATTACTGCTGATGGTGCAAAAAATTTAAAAACATATAAAGATGAATACCTGAAAAAAATTGATGAAGTAAAAGATAATATAGATGCAATATCTGATGAAAGAAAACAAGCTAGGTATAATTCTATTGTAAATACTGCTCAGAGCAAGTTAGACGATGCTCAAAAAGAGTATGATGAGCAAAAGCAAAAAGCAGAAGATGAGCTTCAAGATGCACAAAATAAGATTGATGATGGAAAAGCAAAAATTGAGGCTGGAGAAAGAGAACTTGCAAATGCAAGAAAAAAGGCTGATACTGAATTTGCAAATGCAGAGAAAAAACTGGAAGATGCTGAAGCACAGCTAAGTAGTGCAAAGTCTGAATTTGAAACAAAGAAGCAAGAAACAGAAGCACAATTAGAAGAGGCACAGAAAAATGTTGAGAGTTTAAATCAAATAAAAACTAACTATGATAATCTTGTAACTCAAAAACAGACTGTGGAGAGTCAAATAAAACAGATAGAAGAGACTCTAAAAATCTTAAATCAAAATCCAGAAGTAAATGCGGAAAAGATAACAGAGTTAACTACAAATAAAACAGCATTAGAAGCAGGGCTTAGTCAGATTAATGCAGGAATTTCTCAAATAGAAAATGCTCTTTCAAGCCAGGAAATAAAGGCAGAAAATTTAAGTCAGACTATAAGTTCTATAAATTCTCAAATAGAGCAAGGAAAGCAGGAACTCGCAAAGGCAGAAAACACAATAAACGAGAATGAAAAAGAGCTGGAAAGTCAGAAAAAGAAACTTGCACAAACCAAAACAAGTACATACAAAACTATAAAGAGCAATGAGCAAAAATTAGAAAATTCTAAAAAAGAGATTGAAGAAAATGAACAAAAGCTTGCAGATGCTCGAAAAGAAACTCAAGAAAAATTAGATGAAGCACAAGAAAAATTGAATGATGCAAAGACTCAAATTGCAAAAATAGAAAAGCCTTCTTGGTATATTTTAGACAGAAATTCAAACTATGGATATGCAGAATATATTCAAGATACAGATAGAGTTGCTAATTTAGCCAAAGCATTCCCAATAGTATTCTTCTTAGTTGCAGCATTAATTAGTTTAACATCAATGTCTAGAATGATTGAAGAACAACGTGTTCAAATTGGAACTTTGAAAGCGTTGGGGTACAACAAAATTCAGATATCATTTAAATATCTAATTTATGCATTCTTAGCAACCATGATTGGTGGAGTAGTAGGAATGATAATCGGATTTAAACTAATACCAACAATAATAATAATGATGTATGAAATGATGTACACTATTCCAAAAGCTGACTGCATAATTCGCATTGAAATGGGAGTTATGGGATTGGGTTTTGCACTTGTTTGCACATTGGGAGCTACAATTTATACATGTATTAAAGAATTAAAAGAAAAGCCAGCAGAGCTGATGCTTCCAAAGGCTCCAAAGCCTGGAAAACGCATAATACTTGAAAAAATAACATTTATATGGAAAAGGTTGAAGTTTACTAATAAAGTAACCGCAAGAAATGTATTCAGATATAAGAAAAAAATGCTTATGACTGTAATAGGTGTAGCAGGTTGTACATCGCTTATAATAGCAGGATTTGGCATAAGAAATGCAATAGGAAATATGATTCCAAATCAGTATGGCGAAGTTTTTAAATATGATGGAACAATCGAATTTAAAGAGGATGTAACAAAAACACAAATTCAAGATGAAAATGAAAAAATAAAGAACCTAGATAAAATTGCAGACACATTGCTAAGTTACATGAAAACTGTTGAAATAACAAGCATTCAAAACTCACAGACAATAAACCTTGTAGTACCAGAACAGTCAGATAAATTAGATGAATTTATAGGATTAAGAAACAGAAAGCACAAGAAGGAAACATACACATTAGATGATGACTCTGTAATAATTTCAGAAAAGATTGCAAGCCTATTAAAGCTAAAAGTTGGAGATACAATAACCATAAAAAATACAGATGATATAGAAAAAGATGTAAAAGTAGGAGCAATAACAGAAAACTACATCTATCATTATATGTATATGTCTAGTAATTTGTACAACAAACTATATGGAGAAAATAGCTTCAAGCCTAATACTTTGCTAATAAAAGAGGCAGAAGGTACAACAGAAGATGATGAGGATAATATTGGAAAAATAATATTGCAAGATGATACAACAGTCGCCGGTGTAAGTTTCTTATCTGGTACGAAGGATATTTTTGTAACAGTAATGGAACAAATGCAATTAGTAGTATATGTGCTAATAATATCAGCTGGATTGCTTGCCTTCGCAGTTTTATATAATTTATCAAATGTAAACATAAGTGAAAGAATACGTGAACTTGCTACAATAAAGGTACTTGGGTTTTATAATAAAGAGGTATTTAATTATATAACAAAAGAAACAAGAATATTAACAGCTATTGGGATATTTTTCGGACTATTTGGAGGATATTTCTTGTCGATGTATGCGGTAAAAACGTGTGAGCTTGATATGATGATGTTTAACTACGAAATAAGCAAAATGTGTTTTATATATGGAATTATAATAACAATTATATTTGCTGAAATAGTAAATTTGGCAGTAAATAGAACTCTAAAAAGAATAAGTATGACTGAATCTTTAAAAAGTGTGGATTGAAAAATAATTACAATTTTGAATTTTTCAAATAAGGAGGGCAATATGGCCTATATAGAATTTAAAAATGTTGTAAAAGAATATACTATGGGTGATAATAAGATTAGAGCCTTAGACAATGCAAATTTTGAAATAAATAAAGGTGAACTTGTTGTAATTGTTGGACCGAGTGGGGCAGGAAAAACTACTGCCCTAAACGTTCTTGGAGGAATGGATAGTGTAACTTCTGGAGATGTTGTAATTGACGGAAGAAATGTTAATAATTACAATGAAAAACAACTTACAAAATATAGAAGAGAAGATATTGGGTTTGTATTCCAGTTCTATAATTTGGTTCAAAATTTAACTGCAATTGAGAATGTAGAACTTGCAACTCAAATCTGCAAAAATCCATTAAGCCCAGAAAAAGTAATGGAGAAAGTTGGATTAAAAGAAAGAAAAAATAACTTTCCATCACAATTATCTGGAGGAGAACAGCAAAGAGTAGCAATAGCAAGAGCCATTGCTAAAAATCCCAAAATACTTCTTTGTGATGAACCAACTGGAGCTTTAGATTATAACACTGGAAAGCAAATTTTAAAACTCTTGCAAGATACATGCAGAAAAGAAAATATGACAGTAATAATAATAACGCACAATAGTGCAATAGCTCCAATGGCAGATAAAATAATACACTTCAAAAATGGAAAATCGGAAGACATTGTCATCAACCAAGATCCAACACCAATAGAAGAAATAGAATGGTAAAATGATGCATAAGTTCCAAAAAATCTAAAGTATAATTGATTTTTTGGAACTTATATGGTATAATGGCACATATAGAAAGGAGTTTCTATGAAAAGAGAAATTATAAAAGATTTACTTAAATGGAAAGAATCATCAAATAGAAAACCATTAATAGTACATGGTGCTAGACAAGTTGGGAAAACATATATAATAAAACAATTTGGAAAAGAAAACTACAATAATTTAATATATGTTAATTTTGAGACAAATCAAGAGTTTAGTTCTCAAATATCAGAACATATAGATGCTAAATATATAATAAATAAATTGGAACTTTTTTATGGAGAAAAAATATTACCGGGAAAAACATTAATATTTTTTGATGAAATACAGGCTAATGAAAGGGCATTAACAGCATTAAAATATTTTTATGAAGATGCGCCAGAATATCATGTTATTGCAGCAGGTTCACTATTAGGTGTAGCAATAAATAGAGAAAACTATTCATTCCCTGTAGGAAAAGTACAAATGCTTAATATGTATCCATTATCATTTAAAGAATTTTTGATTGCTGTTGGAAGAGAAGACTTAATAGAAGTAATACAAAAACATTTTGAAAATGATGAAAGAATGGATAAAACTATTCATGAGTTGTGTTTAAAATTATATAGAACATATTTAGTAGTAGGTGGAATGCCAGAAGTCGTAGAAACATACTTGACAGAAGGTAAAACGATATCTGCTATTGATGTACAAGCTGAAATTTTAGAATCGTATGTAAGAGATATGACAAAATATGCAGACAATAGTTTATCAAATAGAATTATATCAGCATTTGATTCTATACCGGTTCAACTTGCGAAAGATAATCCAAAATTTCAGTACAAGGTAATAGCAAAGGGTGGGACTTCAAGTATATTTGGAGAAGCAATAATGTGGCTAAAAAATAGTGGAATTGTAAACCAAGTATATAAAACAACAGCTGAACTTCCTTTGGAAATGCATAAAGACTTATCATCATTTAAACTATATATGAGTGATGTTGGACTATTCGTAAATAAGGCAAGGTATCCACTTTATCAAGTAGATTTAAGCCAACAACCAGTAATGATTGCCATGGGACCATTAACAGAAAACTATGTGGCAAATGAATTAAGAGTAAAAGGATATGATTTATATTATTGGGAATCTGACGGAAAAGCCGAATTGGATTTTATGATACAAAAAGAAACAGACATTATGCCAATCGAAGTAAAAACTAGTGTACACACGAAGGCAAGAAGCCTAGATTTATATATGAAAACATATAGTCCAAACTATGCGGTTAGAATTTCGGAGAAAAATTTTGGATTTGAAAACAATATTAAATCTGTACCCTTATATGCAGTTTTTTGTATGTAGTAAATGCAAATTTCCACCATTAGAAGTTGAAGGAGAAATATAATGCGAAACAGAAGAAATACTAGAAAAAGAAATGTAGTACTAGATACAATTACAAATAGAAATTTTATAATTATTGTATCTATTTTACTGGCAGTCATTATAGTTGCTGAAGGCGTAATTCAAATACGAAAATATCAAGACAGAAAGTTATTAGCAAAACAGGCAGAAGAGCTAGAAAAACAGACTGGCGAAATCTTTACAGCAATAGAAAATAATCTTACAAATCCATCAAATAATGGAGAAACAACAGTAATAACAAGAACAGCAAGGATTTCGGCTGTTGGAGATATATTGTGCCAAATGGATATGATTGACGATGCAAAAATAGACGATGGATATGACTTTTCTCATATGTTTACTGGAATTTCAAAATTTGTAAAAAATTCAGATTTAGCTATTGGAACATTAGAAACAAACTTTATTGATGGTAAATATTCTGGTGTTGGAAAGTACAATTCACCAGTTGAATTCCTAAAAGCAGTTAAAGATTCGGGAATAGGACTAGTTTCATTGGCACACAATCATGTGTTGGATTATGGAACTCAAGGATTAGAGACAACAATAAGTAAAATTAAAGAACAAAATGTTGAAATTACAGGAATTAAAAACAAAGTAGATGAATCAAATGAAAGCACACTAGATGAAGAAAAGACAAAAGAACAAGAAAACTCAAATTTTACAGGAAACATTAAAGAAATTAATGGAATTAAAGTTGCTTTTTTAGGCTATACATACGGTTTAAGCAATGAAAATGAAGTTACAGATGAAGAAAAAAAGTCAGCTAATATTTATTCAGAAGAACTTGCACAAAAAGATATAGAATATGCAAAACAAAATTCAAATTACATAATAGCAATAATGCATTGGGGAGATGTAAATAGCTCGGAAATATCAGAATACCAAAGAAATATAACATCATTCTTAGTGGAAAATGGAGTAGATATGATTTTAGGTTCACATCCATCAGTTGTAGAACCAATGGAAATAATTCAAACAGAAGAAGGAAAAAATGTACTAGTTGCATACTCTCTTGGAAATTACATTTCCACTTTAAAATATGCAAATGCAGATGTAGAACTTATTCTAAACATTCAAATTGCAAAGAGCTCAGACTCAGACAAGGCAATATTGCAAAAAGTTGATTACACACCAATATATGTGTTAGATAATGGAACAAAAGCAGAAAATAGATTTGAATTAACAGATATGAAAAAACTTGCACAAGATTATGCAAATGGAGATACAAGCAGAATTTCAAGAAAAACTTATGACAGTATTATATCAAAATTAGAAAAGTTGCAGAGCACGGTAAATAGCAAATAAAAAGTTGAAAAAATAAATTTTGTTAAGGAAAATAATATTCAAAAGGTAATAGAGCATACTTTGTGTATGTAACTGCGTTTTGAATGAAATTTGATGTAGCAAAAAAGTGTAATTATTTTTCAACTATAAATTATAGAAAAAGAGGTAATAAAAATGAATGTAGGCTTCATATCACTAGGTTGTAGCAAAAATTTAGTAGATACAGAAATGATGATTGGAATTTTTAAGGAGAATAAGTTTAATATTGTAAATGATCCTAAAATTGCAGATGTTATTGTTATAAATACGTGTGGATTCATAGAATCTGCAAAAGAAGAAGCAATAAATACAATCTTAGAAATGGCAGAGTATAAGAAAACAGGAAAATGTAAGGTATTAATTGCAACAGGTTGTTTAGTAGAAAGATACAAAGAAGACCTAGAAAAAGCGCTTCCTGAGGTAGATATTTTCTTGAAATATAGTGATTACGCAGAAGAAAAAGGCAACTCATCAGTAGTATTTGCGAAAGTATTAAAAGAAGTATATGATAAAATCGAGAGTAAGAAAAATGTAAAATTAGTCGATACTGATTTAAATTTTATGAATAGAGTTATCACAACTGGAGAACAATATTCATATATAAGAATTGCTGAAGGTTGTAGCAATAGATGCACCTACTGCGCTATTCCATATATCAGAGGAAATTTCGTGAGCAGAAAGATGGAAGATATAATAGAAGAAGCTAAACAGATTGTTTCAACTGGAAGAAGAGAACTTATCTTAATTGCTCAAGATACATCAAAATACGGAAAAGACATCTATGGAAAGCCTAAACTTGCAGAATTATTAACAGAGTTATGTAAAATAAAAGACTTGAAATGGGTAAGATTTTTATACACATATCCAGAAGATATAACAGATGAATTAATAAAAGTTGTAAAAGAAAATGACAAAATATGCAAGTATTTTGATATTCCAATACAACACATTTCTGACACAGTTTTAAAAAGAATGAACAGAAAGTGTACAGGACAAAGCATAAAAAATACAATAAGCAAGTTAAGAAAAGAAATCCCAGATGTAGTAATAAGAACAACTTTAATGGTTGGATTTCCAGGAGAAACACAGGAAGACTTCGATAAACTATATGAATTTGTTAAAGAGACAAAATTTGATAAATTAGGTGCATTCACATATTCAAAAGAAGATGGAACACCAGCTTCAAGACTTAAAGAACAAATTCACCCAATGACTAAAAAATCTAGATACAACAAAATAATGAAATTACAACAAGAAATTTCGAAAGAAAATGAAAGAAAGAATATAGGAAGAGAGCTAGAGATTTTAATTGAAGGAATTACTCCAGATAAAAAATATTATGTGGGTAGAAGTTACATGGACGTTCCAGATATAGATGGAGTAGCTTACGTAAAAAATACATCAAATGAAGATTTAGTCGGAAAATATATAAAAGCTGAGGTTATTGATGTAAAAGACTATGACTTAATTCTGGTTGAAAAATAAAAAAATAATAACAAAATACATATTGACTGTTATATTAAATTATAGTATAACTAAGTCAGTTCAAATTACAGGAGGTAAATTATAATGGAACTTAAAGGATCAAAAACAGAGAAAAATTTAATGGAAGCATTTGCTGGTGAATCACAAGCAAGAAATAAATACACATACTTTGCAAGTGTTGCTAAAAAAGAAGGATATGAACAAATAGCTGCTTTATTTTTAGAAACAGCAGAAAATGAAAAGGAACATGCTAAAATTCACTTCAAATATTTAAATGGAATTAGTGATACAAAGGCTAACTTAGCAGCTGCAGCAGCTGGAGAAAACTACGAGTGGACAGATATGTACGACAGAATGGCTAAAGAAGCTGATGAAGAAGGTTTTACAGAAATAGCTGCAAAATTCAGAGGAATAGGTGCTATCGAAAAAGAGCATGAAGCAAGATTTAGAAGATTACTAGAAAATGTTGAGAATGGTGAAGTATTCAAAAGAGGAAGCATAACAATTTGGAAATGCAGAAACTGCGGACACATTGTTGTTGGAACAGAAGCTCCAAAGGTTTGCCCAGTTTGCAACCACGCACAATCTTATTTTGAAGTTAAAGCAGAAAATTATTAATAGGAGAATGGTTGAAAAATAATTACAATTTTGCTACGTCAAACTTTATTTATAACGAGGTTACATACAAAAAGTATGCGCCTTTGCCTTGTAAATTTGTTTTACTTGCTAAAATTTAATTCTTTTTCAACCAAAATTTATGCAAAAGAGGGGAATATAAAAAAATGGAAAAAGTTAGAGGATTTGAAATTGCAAAAGGTTTTGAAGATAAAGGAATAAACTTACCAATTAGAAAAACAAAACACGCAGCAGGCTATGACATTGAAGCTGCAGAAGACTGTGTAATACCACCTTTCAAATTAGGTCAAAAACCTACACTAGTTAAGACTGGATTAAAAGCATATTGCCCACCAGACGAGTTTTTTTTACTATGTAATAGAAGCTCTGGACCTGCAAAAAAAGGACTAGTTATGGCAAATAGCGTTGGAATTGTAGACTGTGACTATTATGGGAATGAAGATAATGACGGACATTTTATGTTTGCATTTTATAATTTCTTTGACCATGACGTTGAAATAAAAAAAGGAGACGCAATTGGTCAATTAATATTCATGAAATATTTAACAGCAGATAATGATAATGCTCAAGGCGAAAGAAAAGGTGGATTTGGTTCTACAGGTAGATAAGCTGAACATAATAAAAACTTGTGATTGTATTCAAAGCTATTATGTATAAATTAAATATTACTTACATAAAAAATAAATACATAAAAAAGAAACATAAAATTATTTCTGAAAAAATGTAAAAATACGTAAAACTGTTGAAAATACTGGGAAATATGGCAAAAAATAAAATGGCAAAATCTTTGACTTTTGCCATTTTTTATGGTATAATAGAAACGTAGTTGAAAGAGATAAATATACCTTTATTAACTCTAAAATATACAGTATGGAAGGAGATAATTACATGTTTAATGTTGGTGACAAAATAGTATATCCTATGCATGGGGCAGGAACAATTGACGCAATAGAAGAAAAAGATATCTTAGGAGAAAAACAAAATTATTATATAATCAAAATGCCTGGAGAAGTAAAGGTTATGGTTCCAATATCAAAAGCAGGTGATATAGGAGTTAGAAGTGTAATAGATAAAGCAGAAGCTGGAAAAGTACTTGAAGTATTAGAGGCTAATGAAACAGAAATGTCGAATAATTGGAACAAAAGATATAAAGAAAACATGGAAAAAATGAAGAGTGGAAGTATTTATGAAGTAGCAGATGTTGTAAGAAACTTAAGCTACAAGCAAAAAGAAAAAGGACTATCTACTGGAGAAAAGAAAATGCTAAATAATGCAAAACAAATTTTAGTAAGCGAATTAGTTTTAGCAGAACATGCTTCAGAAAATGAGGTTGAAAATCTAGTAGAAAATAAAATAAATCTATCTTTTGAAGAACATAGGAACATGGTGGAACCAGTAAGTGCAAACAACATAGTAAGTAAATTTATACCATTTAATGATGCAAGTACAGGAAATCCACAAAATTTATAAGAAACAATAGGGCTGACATTAGTGTTGGCTCATTTATTTTGATTACGTAAAGTAGAATTTTAAGAAGGAATACCAAACTTTATGTCGAATATAATATATAATGGAGAAAGGTTATTGCAAATGGTAAGATATAGTGACGAATTATTAGATGAAATTAAGAGTAAAAATGATATAGTTGATATAGTGTCACAATATGTGGTTTTAAAAAGAGCAGGCAGAAATTACATGGGATTATGTCCATTTCATAAAGAAAAGTCCGGTTCGTTCTGCGTATCACCAGATAAGCAAATATTCCACTGCTTTGGATGCGGAGTAGGTGGAAATGTTTTTCATTTTATAAGCAAAATAGAGAATCTGAATTTTAAAGAATCTGTTGAAATGCTTGCAAATCGTGCCGGAGTTGAACTACCGGTATCTGGCAATTTCGAAGATGACAAACTTGCAAAGTTGAAATCGAGAGTATATGAAGTAAATAAATGTGCTGCCGAATTTTATCATGAAAATTTATACAAACCAACTGCAAAACCTGGACAAGAATATGTAAAGAAAAGACATTTAGATAACAAAACCTTGAAAGCCTTTAAAATAGGATATTCTGGAAGATTTAATGAATTATATACAGAGTTAAAATCTAAAGGTTTTACAGAGGAAGAAATTCTTGCTTCATGTTTAGTTAATAAGAATCCAGACGGAAAATTTATAGATAGGTTTAGAAACAGGTTGATGTTTCCTATATTTGATACCCATGAAAGAGTAATTGCTTTTGGGGGAAGGGTATTAGATGATAGTAAACCTAAGTACATAAATTCTCCAGAAGATATTGTTTACAGTAAAGGAAGGCATCTTTTTGCGTTTAATATTGCAAGAAAGTACAATTCAAAGACAATAATAATGGTAGAAGGGTACATGGATGCTGTATCACTTCATCAAAGAGGAATACATAATGCAGTGGCGTCTTTAGGAACAGCATTAACAGAAGCTCAAGGCAGATTATTAAGAAGAAGTTGTGAAAAAGTAATAATTGGTTATGATGCTGATGGAGCTGGACAAGCTGCTACTTTAAGAGGTTTGGAAATACTTCAAAATTTAGGATGCGACATACGAATATTGCAAATAGAAGGTGCGAAAGATCCAGATGAATTTGTTGTAAAATACGGACCAGAAAGATTCCAAATGTATGTAGACAAGGCAATTTCTTTAGTTGAATTTAAAGTAAAAATGCTAAAGAAAAGCCTAGATTTAGACAATGTAAATGATAAAATTAAATTCTTAAACGAAGTTGCAAAAATTGTTGCAAAAGTCGAAAATAGCATGGAGAGAGAAGTATATGTAGACAAAATTTCTCTTGAATATAAAGTATCAAAAGACGCAATTTATGCAGAGATAAATAAGCTACTATATGCAAATTCAAGAACAGAACAAAAACTTGAAAAAAAGGTGGTTCCTGTAAAAAATGTATCAATTCAACAAGATGAACAACCTGTAGACGTAAAAACAAAAAGATTAGAAAGCTTAGTTATATATCTATTAATAAACTACCCAGACAAAAGTTTCGAAAGACTGAAAAAACTCATTGATAATAATGTAATCAAAATAGAAAGAAATAAGGCAATAATAAATAAACTGTATGAAGAACACGAAAAAGGTAATATTAATATAGAAAATATATTAGATTTATTCGAAGACGAAATTACAGTTAATTATTTGTCTGGAATAATGTCGTCAGATTTTGAAATAACAGATGTAGATAAATGCATAGAAGATGTACTTGTAGCATATAGAAAAGAGTTATTATTACAAAGAAGAAATGAAATATTAGGTAAAATAGACAACAGCAATTTAACAAAAGAAGAAGTAGCTAATCTGGAAGCTCAACTCAACGAGGTAATTATCCAATTAGCCAAAATAAAATAGGGAGGTTATATTGTAATGAAGAAAGAAAATGAAAACGAAAAAGTACAAAGCAAAGTAGAAAAGACAGTTGAGCATAAAGATAAAAAAGATGTTACACCAGAAGAAAAATTAAATAATATAATAAAAAAGGCAAAAGAAAAAGGAAAAATAACATATGGTGAACTTGCAAGCGAATTAGATGATGCAAATACTGAGCAAATAGATAAAGTATTTGATGCATTTGAAGACATGGGTGTAAGTGTTTTAAAAGAAGACGATTTAGACTTAGAAGAGCCAGACATAGATGAACTAGAAGCTGTAGAAGATATAAAAGTAGAAGACATAGACCTAGCAAGTATGGAAGGTATCAATATAGATGACCCAGTTAGAATGTATTTAAGAGAAATAGGAAGAATTCCACTTTTATCATATGATGAAGAACTTGAACTTGCAAAAAAAGTATTAGCAGGAGACGAAGCTGCAAAACAAAAACTTGCAGAATCTAACCTAAGATTAGTTGTAAGTATAGCAAAAAAATATGTTGGCAGAGGAATGTTATTCTTAGATTTAATCCAAGAAGGAAACATGGGATTAATAAAAGCTGTTGAAAAATTCGATTATACAAAAGGATACAAATTCAGCACATATGCAACATGGTGGATTAGACAAGCTATAACAAGAGCAATAGCAGACCAAGCAAGAACAATAAGAATACCAGTACACATGGTAGAAACAATAAACAAATTAATACGTACATCAAGACACTTATTACAACAATTAGGTAGAGAACCAACTCCAGAAGAAATAGCAGCTGAGATGGAAATACCAGTTGAAAAAGTAACAGAAATACAAAAAATAGCACAAGATCCAGTATCTTTAGAAACTCCAATTGGAGAAGAAGACGATAGCCACTTAGGAGACTTCATACAAGACGATGACAGCCCAGCACCACAAGATGCAGCTGCATATACATTATTAAGAGAACAACTAGAAGAAGTAATGAAAACACTAACTCCAAGAGAAGCAAAAGTATTAAAACTAAGATTTGGACTAGAAGACGGAAAATCTAGAACACTAGAAGAAGTAGGAAAAGAATTTAATGTAACAAGAGAAAGAATAAGACAAATAGAAGCAAAAGCATTAAGAAAATTACGTCATCCAAGCAGAAGCAAAAAATTAAAAGATTATATGAATTAATGTGCATTTTGGGGACGGAGTAAAAAATGTACAAAAATTGTCCAGAAAGTTCATCATTTATAGATGTTCTTTCTGGGCAAAGTTGTTTTATAAAATAAACTTATATGTAAAAATTAATTGACAAACATTATAAAATATTTTATAGTATATATGCCGACTTGCTTAGTGGCAGGAAGGAGGTTACTTTGTGAAAAATTTAATAAAATTGCTAGTTTTAGTCATTATTTACATTATTGTAAATGATAATAAGGATTAGCACACAAAAATACTAGGTTTTTGCGGAACCTAGTATTTTTTAGTTACTTCGTGAAAAATTTTTTGCAATTGCTATAATTATAATAGCACTTTTTCTATTATATGTCAAATACTAAATTTAATTCATGGTAGCGACGAGTGGATTCGGCGAGCCGCGTCGGGAAAACCGTCCACTGGACGCTTTTCTATTCCTCCTTTTCGAATCCACAAAAATGCTATAAAAAATAAAAGAACTGTAATATTCAAATTACAGCTTTAATTTATGGTAGCGACGAGTGGATTCGAACCGCTGACCTAACGGGTATGAACCGTTTGCTCTAGCCAACTGAGCTACGTCGCCATTTCTTACAACAAATATTATTATAAAGGGAAAAGAGTATTTTGTCAAGCAAAAATATAAAAAATGCATACAATTTTTTGCCTGTGAATTATAACACAATATTTTTAATTTTTAAAACAATTTTTAATAAATATCTGCATGCATTTTTATAAATACTCTTATTAAATTTCAATAAATATATAAATTTTTTATGCTTAGAATATTACATTTCGCGTTCGTCATCGTCTACAATTTTTACTGTTGGTTCTTTTCTAGTAGCTCTTGTTGTACGCTTTACAGCAGATGCTTCGCGTGTTTGTACTTTTTCGCGATTTTGAGTTCTAGCTTTAGTTTTAGCTTGTACCGGTTCTTCTACAGATTTAACAGAAGCTTCATATTCTTTTAAAGCTTCCATAGGATCTTTTGCAAGTGCGCCAGTTAATTTAACATCATAAACTTCGCCACCATTTACGAATTTGCTAATTACATTTACGAATTTGCTAATTACACGACAAAAATTTTTAAATAAATCTATTACTGAGTTTCTAGTTTTTTCCATTATAATTTGCTCTTAACTATAGTGTTAAGAAGCACACCTCCGATTCGTTAATTAAAATTATTCCACATACATTATATCATATAATTTGGCTTAAATCAATAATTATTCTACTTTTCTTCCAGAATCTCGCGAAAAATCAGATTTAGATGTTAATTTTTCATATTCCTTGCATTTTATTTTGTATTCCATTTGCATACTCAAATAACGATAATACATGTAGGCTTGCTCGTATTGCATAAGTGGATTAAACATAGCATTTGAGTCCATTGTTGGGTCTGCGTTCATGTCGTACATGTTTGGCCCAGAAAATGGAGGCATTCCGTAATAATTATAGTCAACATTCTTATCCATAGAATTAATTCCTTATAATGTATTTAGGTTTTTTAAGGTTTTACCCATAAACCAATAAGAAAAAGATATACTCAAGTTAATATTAAAATAGATGTATTTTTTATCAAACAAGGTTGTAATTAGGTGTTTTTTAGTAACTAAGTAATAATGTAGAGTAATAGCCATAATAAGCAATAAATTAATTACAAGTTTAAGAAAAAGATTGGTATTAGGTTTATTAAAATATATGTGTAAATTGCTGCAATAATTCCTTGTAAAAGTTTTCCGTAAATGTATTTTTTTATAGATAAATCTGATTTTGATGTTATGCTTAAAACCTGAAGTAATACTGATATTCCGCCAAACCCTAGTAAAAATGCACAAATGATGATATTAGAAGAAAGGGCTTTACTTGTAACTGAGCTTACAAGCAATACTCCATTAGTAAGTTCTATAATTCCAGAGATGATTGGTTTTGCAAATGATAAATCTATATTTAAGAGCTTTAATGGTATGTATAATAAGTATGAAAATATTTCTAAAATTTTGCTGTTTCCTAAAATAGAAATTATTACAGAAAAGATTACTACAAACCCACCAATCATTATAATTGTTTTGCTAGATTCTAGTATTGCATTAGAAAGTATGCTTCCTAAATTGCTAAATGTACACAATTCATTAGTTGATGAATTATACGAGTGTTCAAAGATATTATTTTTAAATTTATGCTTTAAACGTGCTAATTGTCCTAATAAAATTCCAACAGTTATAGCTGAGAGTGTATGTGTAATAAATAAAAGCAAGCCAATATTAGAATTGGAAAACATAGAAATTCCGTACTGTTCCAATTATAAAGAGAGGACCAGAATTATTTGTAAAACAAAGCATTCGTTCGCCTTCATCTTTAGTGCAATTATTGTTGGTGCGCAAATCTGTAACAATTTTAGCACCCATAGGGTAGCCACTAATAAGCCCTAAAACAAAAGCGTATGCAGATTCTCCGGGCACATTGAAAATTGGTCGCATAAATTTGTTACATTTCTTGCTAATATAATTTATTATATTAGTGTGAGATAAAAGATTAGTTGCAATAAAAAAAGGGAAGAGGCTTGGTACAACATTATTAGCCCACAGCTTTAAACCAGATTTTGCTGCAGTTAGATTACTGCTAGAAAAGGTAACAAGGCCAATAACAAACAAAACAAATGTAGCAGGCAGAATATATTTTTTTATAGAAAAAACAGCAAAACGAGTTTTAACTTTTTTAGAAGAAGCACTAACACTAACCAAAACAACCCCCCTAAATAAAATCTAGTAATAAATATATTATAAAAAGGGAAAAATAGACCAGAAAAGAAAATGAAAAAATAATGCAATTCGACCAAAAACGACAAATTTGAAAAAAGAAGAAAAAACTATTGCACTGGTGTGAAAATAATGATATCATCTAGGTGAAGTATTTATATCTATAACGTATATAGAAATAAATACGATTAATGCAACAAATATATACGTGGTAGATGTATGTACGAAAAGAAAATTTTATAGTAAAAAAGCACTTAATTGAATTAATAGAAATGCAATTAAGAAAAAAATTAAAAATTAAATTCAACTAAAAACAAAATTCTTAAAATAAGAAATTTAAAAAGAAAAATAAACAAAAATATGAAGTATATGAATAAAAACATAAGAAATAGTTGAAAATAATAAAAAGTACATAAGTAATAAAAAATAATATGTTTATAAAATTTATGCAAATAAGTTTTATAAAACTATTATACGAGGAGGAAAACGATATGAAAAATAATAAGGGTATAACCTTAGTTGCGTTAGTCGTTACCATAGTAGTTTTGTTAATTCTTGCAGGAGTAAGTATTAACTTAGTGCTAGGCAATAATGGAATAATAGCAAAAGCAAAAGAGGCAGAAACAAAATCTGCAGAAGCAAGCCAAAATGACTTAAAGGGAATGAATGGCTTGGTAAGTGAAATGGAAGGTGCACTAGCTGGAAACGGGAGTACTGGAAGTGGTAGCGGAAATGGAAACACAGGAAGTGGAAATAATTTTGTGACAAAGAATACAGAAGTAACATATCCAGATGGAAAAGTATGGATTCCAGAAGGCTTCAAAGTTGCAGATGATTCAGCCTCAACAGTACAAGGAGGAGTAGTAATAGAAGATAAAGATAGAAACCAATTTGTATGGGTTCCAGTAGCAACACTAGCAGATTATAAGAGAACAGCGTATTCAACCAATGTTGCAACAGAAGAAACAGATACTGCAACAAACTCAATAAAAATAAATTATAGTAGTTCAAAAAATAGCGAATATTTTACAGAAGCTTTACCAGAGGATGAAAAAACAAGTGTAGAAAGATATAAAGGATTTTATATAGGAAGATATGAAGCAGGGGATAAAGAAAATACAGAAGCAAAAACATTAAGAAGTTCAAATGATGTAACAAAAACAGTAACAATAAAAGCAAATCAAGCCCCATATAATAATGTGACGAAAACTCAAGCAATCTCTTTAGCTGAAGGTTTTGCAACAAAGCAAGGATATAAAGCCAAAACAAAATTAGTAAGTAGTTATGCATGGGATACAACAATAGAATTTATACAAAAAGTAAATAGTGATTATGGAAGCAGCTCAGAAGAAGGAAATTATTATAATACAACATTTTCATATACAGATATAACAGGAGCAAGGCAAACAAAGGAAAAAAGTTCACCAGTGTTAGTTCCAACAGGACAAACTACTCCAGTATGTAATATTTACGATATGGGAGGAAATGTTTTTGAATGGTCGAATGAGCGCTATTCTCCTGGACCAGAGCCTTATTGCCTCCGTGGAGGCGAATACAAATTTGCTTCTTCAACGGGGAGTCCTGCTGGATTCCGAACTAAACGGTACATTATACGGTGTCAACGATGCTACCGGGTTCAGGCTTGCCTTATTTATGTAGACCTAAGTCCGGTATGCTCGAATTCGAGCATAGCTAGAAGTGAGCCCAAAGTGATAATTTAGAATAGAACAGGATTGCTAAAGCTGTTGAATTAAATGAAGAAGATGTAAAAGCAATCTTAAATGAGAAAAATAGAAACTTTTTGCTATAGCGAAAGATATACACAATTAGTGTATTAGAAAAATATTAAAATAATAGAGATTGTGCAGATATAATTATATGTATTTGCACTATTTTTATTAAACAAGATGTAAAAACTCGATTTGGAGACATAAATTGAGTGCTTACGAAGAAGATTTACATTGTAAAAAAATACAGTTAATTTTTCATTGTAAAACAACGTCAAATTTGGTATAATATAAATGTAATTTTAAAGTAGGAAGGCATAAATGCAAGGATTAATTGTAGAAAATAAAGCAAATTTATATAAAATAAAATTAGGAGATATCAACTATATTGCTACTGCAAGAGGAAAGTTTAAAAATGACAGCTTTACTCCTGTAGTAGGAGATATAGCTGAATTTTCTATTGTTGATGAAAATAAGAAAACAGCTGTAATTGAAAGTGTGAAAGAAAGAGTGTCATACATAAAAAGACCGAAGCTTGCTAATATAAATCAAATTGTGTTTGTGGTGTCTAGCAAGCATCCGAAGCCTGATTTGTTATTATTAGATAAACAACTTGCTTTTGCAGAGTTTTTACATATAAAGCCCGTAATTGTTCTAAACAAAATTGATTTAGATGATAAACACGAATTTTTAAATATTCAAAAAATATATGAAGAAATAGGATATAAAGTAATACAAACTGATGCAAAAAATGGCATTGGAATCGAAGAAATTTTATTAGAATTAAAGAATAATATCAGCGCATTTGCTGGAAATTCTGGGGTTGGAAAGTCTACACTTATAAATGACTTGTTTAAAGAGAACGTAACTCAAGAGGGAGAAATTAGCCAGAAGAATAAGCGTGGAAAAAATACCACAACAGATATTTGTTTATATGAGCTTGATACAGATACATATATAGCAGATACCCCTGGTTTTTCGACATTTGACGTGTATGAAATTCCATATAGAGAATTAGATAAATATTTTATAGAGTTCAAAAATTGTATTGATAAATGCAGATATATAGGCTGTAGCCACATTAAAGAAGATGAGTGTGGAATAAAGCTAGAACTTGAACAAGGAAAAATAGCAAAGTCTAGATATGATAATTACGTAAAAATATATAGTGAATTAAAAGACAAGGAGGAACACAAATGGTAGATATTTCAACATCTCTATTGAGTGTAAAAAAAGAAAAAATAATAGATACTGTTTATAAGTTGGAAGACGCAAATACAAATTATTTTCATATAGATGTTATGGATGGCGAGTTTGTAGAAAATGACACACATGATTTAATGCTAGAATATTGCGAATATTTGGATAATATTACAAAAATTCCATTGGATATTCATTTAATGGTAAAGGACGTAAAAAACTTTGTTGATAGTTATTTGATATTTAATCCAAACATAATTACATTTCATTGTGAAGCTTGTAAAAATAAAGAAGAAGTAATGAATTTGATAAATTATATTAAAGAAAAGGGAAGAAGAGTAGGAATTTCTATAAAGCCAGAGACTGATGTAAAAGAAATATTAGAATTTTTACCATATGTGCATGTAGTACTTGTTATGACTGTTGAACCAGGGAAAGGTGGACAAGAATTAATTTCTTCAACTATAGAAAAAATAAAAGAGCTTAATTCTTACAGAGAAGAACACAAATTAGATTATGAAATTGAAGCAGATGGTGGAATTAAAGTGGAAAACTCAAAAAAAATAATAGATGCTGGAGCAGATATATTAGTGGCTGGAACAGCTATAATAAATTCAAAAGATTATGCAGAAACAATAAAAAAATTAAAATAAAAATAAACCTCTGATTAATTAAAATCAGAGGAATTTTTTATATTGAGCCAGTTTAATTACATTGGCATTATTAAATTTGCCAAAGGATATCCAATAAATGATGCAACTAAAATAATTACAAACATCATTAAGAATCCATATTTTAATAAACTTGTTGAATCAGACCAACCTGATGAACCAGCTACTGCAACGTAAGGCATTGCAGGTGGAGCAGCAGAACCTGTTGAAGCAATTAAACCAATAACAGCTGTAATAGCTGCGGCATTTAATGCACCACCAGATGCTAGTGCTACTGGAACAGCAAGTGTTGGAACTAATTGTGCTGTAACCATGTGAGAAGATACGTTTGATTGTAATCCAGCCCACAATGAGAATAACAAAATTAGTAATACTGGTGATAAGCCAGTTGTAATTGGTGCAATAGATGCAGACAAGAATGTTGTAAGCCCTATTGCTTTATTTGTCATTGCAGCACCTAAAGCAAGTGTTGCGGATGCCATTATTATACTTGGCCAAGATACACCTTTTACCATAGATTCGTTAATATTTATTAATGGTTTTCCTTGGTATTTCAAAATAGATAAAACTATTATTCCAAATAGTGGAGGCATAGCTGTACCTAAACTGCTAATCCAAGTAAATGCTGTTGAAATCCATTTTACTGAACTTGTTTTTAATAAGCTTGGTAGAACCCATAATGCAACTACTAAAAGGAATGTTCCAAGAATAATTTTTTCACCTTGGTTTGCACTAGGAATTTCTTTTTTCATCTTATCAAATTCATTAGATTTTAGGTTTATTTTCTTTGTATTTGGTCTCATTAAGAATTTGAATACAAGCATCATTAATGCAAATATTATAATTCCTGTTGGAATTGCATAAAGCATGTATTGACCATAGCTTATGCTAGATCCTGTTAGAGATTTGAATACTCCCATTGAAAGAACAGGGAATACGTGTGCTATTGGTGTCATACCAGAAGATAAGCTTGTACAGAATACTAAGCCCATCATAAGCATGTTTGCGTATTTATCACCTTTTTTTAGTCCTAATACATTATAAATTTCTTCAAGAATAGGTAATATTATAAAGTATAAAACTGTTGGAGACATGAATAAGCCAATTACAAGAACTGCTGCAAAGAAGCAGAATGCAAATCTCCAAGGTGTTTTTCTTGCAAATTTACTAGTTACAAATCCAAGAGCTATTTTCTTAACATATCCTGTTTGAGAAAATGCGTATGTGAACATGAATGTAAATAGCAAGAATGCGAATGTCTCGTTACCAAACGAATTTTGCAATGTTGTTTTCATTCCAAGTGATGGAACAAGAGCAAGCGTTGCTAAACATAATAAACTTGGCCAGCCTATTCCAACTGTTATCCATAAGAATAAAACAGATATGAATACGCCAAGAACTTTCATACCATCGGTGCTAAGACCTGATGGAGGTGTTGCTATAAAAAATATAGCAATGATAATTAATGCAAAAAGAGTGCAAACAAACTCTTTTTCATTTTTAGTCATTAAAGGCTTTTTTTCTTTTTTTGTTTTTTCCATATTTTAGTCCTTTTTCATAAGATTTAGGCCTTTAAGGGAAAGCCTATAAAACCATAGGCTCAATATAAAAATTTATTTTAAGTAAAAATAATTACATTAAAATCTAAATTAAAGCACCTTGATTAACAAGTTCTTCTTGAACAGCTTTTACATCATAAGATGTGTTGTCTAGTGTTAAAGCTGCTGCTACACCTGCTGCTTGTCCAGTAGCAAATCCTGTTCCCATAACACGTACAGAACCAAGTGCTAATGAGTCTGTAGAAATTGTTCTACCAGCAGCCCATAAATTCTTAGCATCTTTAACTTTTAGGCATCCTAAAGGAATAGAGAAGTACTCGTTATCTGGAATATGAGTGTATTTTATAGAAGTATTGCTCTTGTGCATTTCTGGGCTCCAAGCGCCTCTTGCTATACTATCATCACTCTTTGGTGCCATTATTATTTCTTCACCTTTAAGCATTTTGTCACCAATTATTCTTCTTGCTTCACGAATACCAACTGCTGGTCCAGAAGAAGAAATAATCATGTCTTGGAATCCATCTAGATAGTTCTTAAATGCCATTGCATAATTGTGAACTTGTGAACGAAGTTCCATTTCTGTTTCTGTAAGTGTCTCTGCGTCAAGAGCAGGAACTATTGTACTTGGAATTGTACAATATCCATAAGTTTTGTCTGGAATTTTAATTATTAATCCAGTTTCCTTCTTAATTTCAATTCCGTTCTCCTTTGCTTTTTTCAAAGCAGCTTCAATGTCAGGTTTCAAGATTTCTCTTGCTGGAATATTGTCAATTCTAAATGGTAGTGAAGATTGTTGAACTTTTCCTTCAGCATCTCCCCAGTTAGTTGCTATTCCGGCAAAATGAACTAAGTTAGCATTACCAGAAGCATCAACAAAAGCTTTAGCTTTTACTGTAAATGTTCCTTCATCATCTGTACACTTAATCTCTTCAATCATTCCATTATTGTTTACTACTTCATACATTTGAGCATGTAAGAAATATTCTACAGAGCTCTTTTTTAGCATTTGGTCCATAACCAATTTTACATATTCTGGATTAAAAGATACAGAAACATTGCCTGTAGATTTTGATGGCCTTGGATGAATATTTGTACCATAAGTTTCTAGTCTTTTTAGAACCTCTCCACCAACTCCTTGAACAACTTGATCGTAATTTTCACCTCTTGTGAAAAAACCACAATAAGCAGTAACTTGTGAATTTGTAGCTTGTCCACCGAAATATGGATTTCTTTCGATTAAGACTGTTCTAGCACCAGCTCTTGATGCTCCAATTGCTGCAGCTATACCTGCTGCACCACCGCCAACAACCGCTACATCACATTCAATATGTCTTTGCATAATTGAACCTCCTTTAAAAAATATTATATAAAAATACACTCAAATTATACCATAAAAAGAAAAAATAAAGGTAATTGCAATATAAATGTCACAAAAATGTAACAAAATGTAAAATAACGTCTAAAATTAATTTTGAAAATTTATAAAATCTATATAAAATACTTGAAAACTGTTTGTCTTTGGTATAGAATATTAAGTGGTTTTAAATAGCCACATATATGATGAATAACATCAAAGAGGAGGAATTTTTATGTCAGTTAAAATTGGTATTAACGGTTTTGGAAGAATAGGAAACTTAGCATTCCAAGCTGCATTAAAAAATAGTGAAGTAGAGGTAGTTGCAATTAATGATCCTTTCATAGCAGCAGATTACATGGCTTACATGGTAAAATATGATTCTGCACACGGAAGATTTGATGGAGAAGTTAAATCAGAAGAAGGAAAACTAATTGTAAATGGAAAATCAATAAATGTATATAATGAAATGGATCCAAACAATATTCCATGGGCTAAAGAAGGAGTTGAATATGTTCTAGAATGTTCTGGTGTATTCACAACAATGGAAAAAGCACAAGCTCACTTAAATGCAGGAGCTAAAAAAGTTGTAATAAGTGCTCCTTCAAAAGATGCTCCAATGTTTGTAATGGGCGTAAATAATGAAACATATGATCCAAGCATGAACATAGTTTCAAATGCATCTTGTACAACAAACTGTTTAGCACCTTTAGCAAAAGTTATAAATGATAACTTTGGAATAAAAGAAGGATTAATGACAACTGTTCATAGCACAACAGCTACACAAAAAACAGTTGATGGAGCTTCTAAAAAAGATTGGAGAGGTGGACGTGCTGCAAGTGCAAACATAATTCCATCATCAACAGGAGCTGCTAAAGCAGTTGGAAAAGTTATTCCAGCATTAAATGGAAAATTAACAGGTATGGCATTCAGAGTACCAACAATAGATGTATCTGTTGTTGATTTAACATGTAATTTGGAGAGACCTACAACATACGAAGAAATCTGTGCAGCAATGAAGAAAGCAGCAGAAGGAGAATTAAAAGGAATAGTTGAATATGTTGATGAAGACGTTGTATCTTCAGACTTCTTAGGAGATGAACATACATCAATATTCGATAGCAAAGCTGGAATAATGCTTACAGACACATTTGTTAAATTAGTAGCTTGGTATGACAACGAGTGGGGATATGCACATAAATTAGTAGACTTAGCAGCATACATGGCAAAAGTTGATCATAAATAATAAAGTATAATAACAATTTTGGGGCTTGGCATTTCTTAATTCAAGCCCTTTTATTACAATTTAAGAAAGGAAGATATACCATGAATAAAAAGACTGTTAGAGACATTGATGTTAAAGGAAAGAAAGTTCTTGTAAGATGCGATTTTAATGTTCCTTTAGATGAAAATAAAAATATAACAGATAATAGAAGAATAGTTGGAGCTCTTCCAACAATAAAATATTTATTAGATAATGATTGCAAAGTAATTCTTTGCTCACATTTAGGAAGACCAAAGGGACAAGTAAATAAAGATTTTTCTTTAGAGCCAGTTGCAAAAGAATTATCTAAATTATTAGGTAAAGAAGTAAAACTTGCAAATGATATAATAGGAAAGAGTGCTAAAGAATTAACTGCAAACATGAAAGATGGAGAAATTGTTTTATTAGAAAATGTTAGATTTGATAGTAGAGAAGAAGCAAATGATGCAGAGTTTGCAAAAGAACTTGCAAGTTTAGCTGAAATATATGTAAATGATGCATTTGGAACAGCTCACAGAGCACATGCTTCAACAGCAGGAGTAGCAAGCTATTTACCAGCAGTAGCAGGTTTCTTAATGGAGAAAGAATTAAACTTCTTAGGAACAACACTAGAAAATCCAGAAAGACCATTTGTTGCAATACTTGGAGGAAAAAAGGTATCAGATAAAATTGGTGTTATCGATAGCTTATTAGAAAAAGTAGATACATTAATGATTGGTGGAGGAATGGCATATACATTCTTTAAATCAATGGGATACAATGTTGGAAATTCTATTTGTGAATTAGATAAATTAGATTTAGCAAAAAGTTTAATGGAAAAAGCTAAAGCAAAAGGTGTAAAATTGATGCTTCCTGTAGATACTAAAGTAGGAAAAGAATTCAAAGAAGACACAGAAAGTAAAACTGTTAAATACACAGAAATACCAGATGGTTGGGAAGGATTCGACATTGGTGCAGAAACAATAAAGATGTATCAAGACGAATTATCAAAAGCAAAAACTGTTATCTGGAATGGACCTTTAGGATTGTTTGAATTTGACCAATTCGCAATAGGAACAAACGCAATAGCAGAATACTTAGGAAACCTAGAAGATGTTACAACAGTAATAGGTGGAGGAGATTCAGCTGCTGCAATAGAAAAACTAGGAATTGGGGATAAATTCACACACATTTCAACAGGTGGTGGAGCATCACTTGAATTCTTAGAAGGAAAGAAACTTCCAGGAGTTGAATGTTTATTAGATAAATAGGAGGGCGTTTATGAGAAGAAAGGTAATCGCAGGAAACTGGAAAATGAATATGCTTCCAGCAGATACAATAAATTTTATAGAAGGTTTAGCTCCTCTTGTAAAAAATTCTGAAAATGAGGTTATATTATGTGTACCATATACAGATTTATTTTATGCATGGCATACAACAGAAGGCACTAATATTCATATTGGTGCAGAAAATATGCACTGGGAAGAAAAGGGTGCATATACAGGAGAAGTTTCTGGACAAATGCTAAAAAGTATAGGAGTTGAATATGTTATAATAGGCCACTCTGAGAGACGCGCATATTTTGCAGAAACAGATGAAACTGTAAACAAGAAAATTAAATCTGCATTTGCAAATGATTTGAAACCAATAGTTTGTGTTGGAGAGTCTTTAGAACAAAGAGAAGCTGGCAAAACTGAAGAAGTTATAACAAAGCAAGTCGAATTAGCACTAGCTGGTCTTACAGAAGAACAAGTAAAAAATACTATAATAGCATATGAACCAATTTGGGCAATTGGAACTGGAAAAACAGCTACATCAGAAGATGCAAATAATAGTATTAAAGCTATAAGAAAAAAGATTTCTGAAATATATGGAAGTGTTGCAGAAGATGTAATTATTCAATATGGTGGAAGCGTAAAATCAACAAATGCAAAAGAACTATTCGAAACATCAGATATTGATGGAGCCCTAGTTGGAGGAGCAAGTTTAAAAGTAGATGAATTTGCAAAAATAGTAAATTACAATAAATAGACACAGTGTATGGCATGGAGTTGATTTATAGAAAAAATATAGCTCTGTGCCTTTGGAAAGGAAATGGAATAAGAAAATGAAAAATAAATTGACAATGCTAATGATATTAGATGGTTTTGGAATAAATGAAAATGAGCAAGGAAATGCAGTAAAACTTGCAAACACTCCAAACATAGACAAATTAATGAAAACATGTCCAACAACAAGAATTTTTGCTAGTGGAATGAGTGTTGGTTTACCAGAAGGACAAATGGGAAATTCAGAGGTAGGTCATACAAACATTGGGGCTGGAAGAATTGTTTATCAAGAACTAACAAAAATAACAAAATCAATAGAAGATGGAGATTTTTTCAGTATTCCAGAATTTAATAAGGCAATAGAAAATTGTAAAAAATATAATTCTAAATTGCATATAATGGGCTTACTATCAGACGGTGGTGTACACAGCCACATTCGCCATTTGTATGGATTATTAGAACTTGCAAAGAGAAAAGATTTTGAAAATGTATTTGTACATTGTTTTATGGATGGTAGAGATACACCACCAGCTTCAGGTGAAGGCTATATTACAAAACTAGAAGAAAAAATGAAAGAAAAAGGAATAGGCAAAATTGCAAGTATATCTGGAAGATTCTATGCAATGGATAGAGATAAGAGATGGCAAAGAGTTCAAAAGGCTTATGATGCAATGGTTAATGGAGTTGGAAACAAGGCTTCATCTGCAATACAAGCAGTAGAGGCATCATACCAAAAAGAAATTTTTGATGAATTTATAGAGCCAACTGTAATATGCAATGGAGATACACCAGTTGCAAAAATAGAGCCTCATGATTCTGTAATATTCTTTAACTTTAGACCAGATAGAGCAAGAGAAATAAGCAGAACATTAGTTGATCCAGAATTTAATGATTTTGAAACAAGAAAAGATTTGGATTTATGCTTTGTTTGTATGACACCATATGATGAAACATTACCAAATGTTGATGTAGCATTCAAGAAAGAACATTTAAAAAATACATTTGGAGAATACATCAGTGATTTGGGTTATACTCAATTACGTATAGCAGAAACAGAGAAATATGCCCACGTAACATTCTTCTTTAATGGTGGTCAAGAAAAACAATATCCAGGAGAAGACAGAATATTGGTTCCATCACCAAAGGTTGAAACATATGATATGCAACCAGAAATGAGTGCACCAGAAGTTACAGAAAAAGTTGTAGATGCAATAAACTCTAAGAAATATGATGCAATAATATTAAACTTTGCAAACCCAGATATGGTTGGACACACAGGAAACTTAGAAGCTGCTATAAAAGCAGTTGAAACAATAGATGCAAGTGTTGGAAAAGTTGTAGAAGCTGTAAATGCTCAAAATGGTGTATTAATGATAACTGCTGACCATGGAAACTGCGAGCAAATGATAGACTACAAAACAGGAGAGCCACACACAGCACATACAACAAACCCTGTTCCACTAATATTAGTTGGAATGGATAATGCAAAACTAAGAGAAGGAAAACTAGCTGATTTAACACCAACAATGTTAGAAATAATGGGATTAAAGAAGCCAGAAGAAATGACTGGAGAAAGTATTATAGTTGAAAAATAGAAAATAAGGGAGCGCATATGCCAAAGGGTGAAACTATAAAAGATTTATATTCTGAAATTAGAAAATGCCTTTTTTATATGATACCAGAAAAATGGGAAAGCATATATCTTTATGCGTCAGTTATACAAAGGGATAATGGTGAAGAAACAGGAGAAATGTTTTTTTACTATTTTCCCAAGAGTATAATAAAAAGAAATCCAATAAATGTGTATCAAATTCCACAAAAATTCAATCTAAACGAAGAAGAATATATAAAACTTACAGATGAATTGTATAACTATATAAAAAAATTAAGACACGAATGCCAGAAATATGACAAGATAAACTGGACAAATATAACAATCAGTATAGAAAATGTTGAATTTTTGGCAGAATATAACTGTGAAGATTTAATAAATTCTATATATTCAAATGAAGATAGAATGGCAATTTGGCAGTACAAATATCTTGAATATCCAATAGAAAAATTTACAAAATCACAAAGAGAACAAATAGAAGCATATTTGAAAGAAGAAGAAAATGGCTTGCATCAATCAAAAATGTATACAGAAACCTTCTATCAACAGCATGAACACAATAGTATAGAGTATGATGTAAACAAAAAAGTGGATGAATATATAAAAGAAGATAATGAAACAACAGACTTTACAATGGTTGATAGTGAACAGTATCAAATACAGTCTGGAGGCTTTTTTAAGAGAAGAAAAAATAGATTGTTAAATGAAAGAAATGACATAGCACAGTTTGAAAATACGAGTTGCAATGAAAACAAAGAAAACGAAATTGTTGTAAGAAATCAAATATTAAAATATTAAATAAGTGATTGAAGGAAACTTTGATTGCTTATTTTTTGTAATCTTAAAAAAATTTAATAAATTACTTCACTAAAAATATTCTTTATGGTATTATAGTAGAGAAAAGAGAAAAACTGGTTTAAAAATAATTATAATTTTATAACTAGATTTGCAAATAGAAAGAGGAATAGAATTTATATGAGAAGTAAGAAAAAAGAAAAGAAAATATATATTTATAAATTAATTGTAACAATAATATTTGCATTGGCAATAGTATTTGTACTTAATACAGCGCAAAATTATATAAGAAATGAAATTACTGGAAAAACCAATTTAGTAATTAATAATGGAAATGTTACAAAGAGTATCAAGAATGATGTAATTGTAGAAGATGATGTAATATATTTATCTACTAAAGATATTGCAAATTTCTTTGATGACCATATTTTTTATGATAATAAGTACAATCAAATTATAACAACATCAGATACGAAGGTTGCAACATTTGTGATTGATAAAAATAAATGTACAATAAATAGTTCAGATGTAAGTCTAATTGCACCAGCCAAAAAGATAGGTAATGAGTTTTATTTACCTTTTTCGGAAATTAGCAAGAGTGTATACAATGTGGAAACTAAATATATAAGTGAGACAAATACTGTTGTTTTAGTTTCATTAGATAGAGAACTTGTATATGCTAATAGTAGCAAGAATAATTCAGTAAAATATATGCCAACAAGTTTTTCAAAGACTGTTGATAAAATTGAAAAAGGCGATAATGTTACAGTTGTGAAGGATGATAAGACTGCAAAAAATGGCTGGACTAAGGTTACGACCGAAAATGGAAAGATTGGCTATGTAAAAACTAGCACCTTGGCAAATGAAAAACAGATTAGAGAAAAATTAAACATAGAGAAACAAATTGAAGGAAATATTAGTTTGGCATGGGATTATTTTTCAGAGTATGCATCTGCACCACAAAGAACAGGAACAATAAAGGGTGTAAATGTTGTATCTCCAGCATTTTTATCATTGCAAGATGGAGGAAAAGGAAACCTTGTTGCTAATGTTGGAACAGCAGGAAAAAACTATATAAATTGGGCTCATAATAATGGATACAAAGTTTGGGCATTACTTTCAAATAATTCGGACAAGCCAACTACAACTGAGATATTAAATGATTACAAATTAAGAGAAAAGTTAATAAACAATATAGTAACTGCAGTAGTAACATTTAATCTTGATGGAATAAACCTAGACTTTGAGTACTTAAATGAAAGTGACAAAGATGTATATTCTAGATTAGTAATAGAATTAGCACCTAGATTAAAAGAACTCGGAAAAGTTCTATCTGTTGATGTAACAGCACCAGATGGTTCACCAGATTGGTCATTATGTTATGACAGAAATGTGATAGGTGATGTTGCAGACTATATAGTATTTATGGGATACGACCAAAATGGAGTGTCATCACCTAAAGAAGGAACAACCGCTGGTTGTGATTGGGTGGAAGCAAACATCAAAAAATTCTTAGGTCAAGAAGGAGTAGAGGCAAGTAAGATAATACTAGGAACACCATTCTACACAAGAATTTGGACAGAAAACAATGGAAGTGTAACAAGTAAAGTTGTAAATATGAAAAATATAGCAAAAAACTTACCAGAAGGAACAAAAACGACATGGGACGATTCGCTAAAACAAAACTATGCAGAGTACGAAAAAGGTGGAAAAACATATAAGATTTGGATAGAAGATGCTAAATCTTTAAGATGCAAGCTAGAATTAGTTAACACATATAATTTAGCAGGTGCTGCATATTGGGAAAAAGATAGAGAAACAGATGATATCTGGGATATGGTATCTGAAGTATTAAATGTAAAATAACAATAAATAATATAAATAGACATATAATCTAGAAAGATTGTGTGTCTACTTTTTTAATAATTAGCCAGAATTTGTTTTTAATATGTTTTACAAATACAATATTAATAATATAATTATATAAGGTGATGATATGAAGAAAACAGTATATTTTAGGCTAGAATATTATAAAGATACTGACGATTTATCTTATAAATATAGAAATAGATTATTTATAAATTTTTTGAGAAAAATAAAGAAGCTGAAATATGTATTTGGGAATATAAAAAGAATTGAAAGTGATGATAAGATTGAGTACATTTGTTACACAGTACAAAATAAAGAAGAAAAAATGTTGAGAAAAATAGAAAATATAGTAAGAAAAAATATAAATACAAATATAATATTGTCAAGAAGAATAAAAGAGATTGCTAGTAATAAAGAAAATATTGAAATATATCAAAATGTAAATAAAATTATAAAAAATAGCAAGGAAAATAAGAGTATATATAGGGACTTTTTAAAAACAGTAATAAAATCAGTAATTGAAAGAAAAAAAGAAATTTTAGAGGAACAGTCACTTAGCATATTAATTGATACAAAAGATTATAATAATACACAGCTTATAAGCGAATTAATAACACAATATAAAATGATCAATATAGTCACGTCTAACATAAAGCAGTTTGCAGGTTTAGAGGAAGAAGCAGAGCAAAATTTTGAACCAATATCTGTATTAAACAATAAAAGAAAGAGCTTAAGAAATGCAAAATATATATTAAATGTAAATTTTAGTGGAGAAAAAATTAAAGAATACAGTATTGATAGAACTGCTATAATTTTTAATATTGCAGATACAAAGATAGATAAATTAATGTATTTTGATGGGAATATAATAAATAATGTAAAATTAATAGACAATGGTGAATTTGAATTACAAGATGAGTATAATATACAAAGAGAAAAATGGTCAGAAGCGGTACGAGAAAAAATAGAGAAAAATGAATATGAACTTATAGGAAATAGAGGAAATGTTGAAATAAAATAATATAAAATGGAAGAAATTACCTAAAAAATTAAAACTATAAAAATATTAAATAAAATTGAATAATTACTTGAAATGAATAGTTTAGAAGACGAAAAATACTTGACAAAAGTAAAAAAAAGGGGTATCATTATACAATAATTTTAAAAGTAAATACTGCAAAAAAACAAGGAGGTTTTATAGCATGGAAGATAAAGGTGTAATAGTATCAAAAGAAGGATTTGAAAAATTAGAGAAAGAATTAGATTATTTAAGAACAACTAAAAGAGCAGAAATTGCTGAAAAAATAAAGGTGGCATTAGGCTTTGGAGATTTATCAGAAAACTCTGAATATGATGAAGCAAAAAATGCTCAAGCAGAAAATGAAGGGAAAATAGCAGAGCTAGAAAATAAAATAAGATATGCTAAAATAATTGATGAATCTGAAATAGATACAAAAACAGTTCAAGTTGGAAATATTGTAAAAGTACATGATGAAGAATATGATGAAGATGTTACATATACAATAGTTGGTTCAACAGAAGTAAATTTAGCAGAAAATAAAATTTCTAATGAATCACCAGTTGGAGCAGCTTTATTAGGCAAGAAGAAAAACGATATGGTAGAAGTAAAAACACCAGGCGGAATTGCTAAATATAAAGTTTTATCAATAACAAAATAAAAATATAACCGAACCTAAAATGTTAAATATTTTATGGTTCGGTTTTATATTAAGGTTAAATAAATATTTTAGTTTCAACAAATAAGTATTGCTTGAATTAGAACTTATAATTTTATAAATTTACAGCAGATTCTAATGCTAATTTTATCATAGAATTTAATGAAGTTTGTCTTTCATCTGCTGAGATTTCTTGATGTTTATAGTGAGAATCTACTACACTTAGTAAACAGCTAGCTTTCTTTCCAAGTAATTTTGCATTATAGAAAAGCGCAAATGCTTCCATTTCTGCTCCGATTATATTTAAATCTTTTGGAAATCTTGCAATTAAGCTATTAACATCTTTAACATAGTAATCGAAACAGTCTGTACAAAGGGTGTTTCCTTTTACATAAGCAATGTTTAGTTTTTTTGCTGTATCTTCAATAACTTTATTTATATCTGATGATGAATTCATTATGTGACAATCTTCCTCATTTAGCTCATATGCGTAGTTTCCTTCTGTATATGCATTATCTACTAATATAGTATCTAAAAGGTTTAAATTCTCGTTGTAGGCTCCACAAGACCCTATACGAATAATTGTATCTACATTATAAAATTTGTACAACTCATAAGAATAAATTCCAATGCTTGGCATACCCATTCCAGATGCAAAAACTGTAATTTTTTTGCCCTTATAAAAACCAGTGTAACCAAACATATTTCTAACCGTATTAACAAGTTTTGCATCATCTAAAAAAGTATCTGCAATGTACTTTGCTCTAAGTGGATCTCCTGGCATTAATACAATATTAGAAATATCTTCAATTTTAGCTTCATTATGTGGTGTCATAAATAATCCTCCTTCAAAATAAAATTGATTTTTATATTGCCATTATATCATATGCAAAAAATAGTGCAAGTAAACCTGAAAAAATTACAATAAACTCTTGCAAAATACTAAAAATATGATAAAATATTAACCATTAAGAGAAAATTTGTTTGATAATAAAAGAAAGGGAATAATCAATTTATAGAGCTTGAAAATAACAAAATGATATTATAAATAGAAAACACATAATGTGATAAAAAGAATGATACAATGTAACAACTTTTAGATGTACAAGAATAGAAAATATGGAAATAAATTGATTAATGGAAACTTATGATAGCATATTTAAAAGGTGAATTAGTAGTAAAATCAGAAGAATATATAATAATTGAAGTACAAGGCATAGGTTATAAAGTATTCATGTCTAAAAAATCGATAGATGAATTACAAGAAAATAGGCAGGTTCGCGTATATACATATTTAAAAGTAAGAGAAGATGATATTAGCTTATTTGGATTTAATACAAACGAAGAACTACATATGTTTGAACTTCTAATATCTGTTGGGGGAATAGGAGCAAAATCTGCAATAACAATACTTTCAAATATTACACCATCAAGATTTGCGCTTGCAGTAATTACAAATGAAGTAAATACTTTAAAAAAATTGCCAGGAATAGGACCTAAAACGGCACAAAGAATAATACTAGAATTAAAAGATAAGATAAAAACAGAAGAAGCTATTGGAGCTGAAACAAGTGAATTAGAAAAAGAAGAAAATAAACAAGAAGAATTTGAAGAAGTGATACAAGCTTTACAAGTATTAGGATACAGAAGATATGAAATAAACAAAATACTACCAAAGATAAAATCAGAAAGTTTGGAAGAAAGAATAAAAGAAGCACTACAATATTTAGCAATCGCCCAATAGGGACGCCACTTTTGGGCGAAAAGAATAGTAGAACATAAATTGATTGCAAAAACAATGTATATGTTCATTATTTAATGGTAAAAGTAAAAAATTAGTGCAATAATGTGAAAACATATTAGGCAAAAAGGAGTAAAGAATGAATGCAAACGAACCATTAGCATATAGAATGAGCCCTAAAACACTAGGAGACTATGTTGGACAAGAAGAAATTTTAGGACAAGATAAAATTTTATATAGAACAATAAAGGCAGATAGACTATCTAGCATTATATTATGGGGACCTCCTGGATGCGGAAAAACGTCTCTGGCAAGGGTTATAAGTAATACTACTAAATATAAATTTACAAAATTGAATGCTGTAACTGCAGGAGTTGGAGACATTAAAAATGCAATAGAGGAAGCTAAAAACCCTTTTTTAAACCCATCTGGAAGATGTATATTATTTATTGATGAGATTCATAGATTTAATAAATTGCAACAAGATGCATTGCTTCCATTTGTAGAAAATGGAACTGTAATTTTAATTGGTGCAACAACGGAAAATCCTTATTTTGAAGTAAATAAGGCTTTAATATCGAGGTCTATGGTATTTCATCTGCAACCATTAACAGTAGAAAATATTTATACTATTTTAAAAAATGCATTGGAGAAAAAAGAAGGACTCGGAGAATATAAAATAAAAATTTCAGATGAAACTTTAAGAAAAATTGCAGAAACAGCAAATGGAGATGTTAGAACTGCTCTAAATGGACTTGAAGTGGCTGTATTAACAACTAATATTGGATCAGACGGATACATTACAATAACTGATGAGATTGCAAAAGAAAGTGTTCAAAATAGAAAAGCAATCTTTGATAAAAAAGGAGATAGCCATTATGATAATATTAGTGCTTTTATAAAATCTATGAGAGGCAGTGACCCAGATGCTGCAATTTTTTATTTGGCAAGAGCATTAAATGGAGGAGAAGACCCAATGTTTCTAGCAAGAAGAATTGTAATTGCTGCATCAGAAGATGTAGGAATGGCAAACCCTAATGCATTAATACTTGCAACGAGTGCTATGGAGGCTGTACACATGGTTGGTATGCCAGAAGCAAGAATAATACTTGCAGAAGCGGCAGTATACGTCGCAACTTCTAAAAAGTCTAACGCTAGCTATTTAGCAATAAATCAAGCTTTGGAAGATGTTGCAAATAAAGATACAGGCGAAGTACCAATGCATATAAGAAATGCACCAGCAGAAGGAATGGAAAAGGAAGGCTACCATGTAGGTTATAAATACCCACACGATTATCCAGGACACTACGTAGAACAGCAATATTTGCCAGACAAAATGCTTGGAACGAAGTACTATATTAAAGATGAAAATATACCAGATTAGAAGCAAATGTAAATTAAAAATAAAAATTCGAAGTACTTGAATGATAAAAATAAAATTTAATTGTAAATTTATCTATGGAAAAGTGAGAAATATGGAATTACCAATACTTTTAAAAGAAAAATTAGAACAAGAGATAGATGAAATAGAGTTAAAAAAGTTAAAACAGAGTGCACAAAATATTAGTGAAAAATATAGAGATAAATCATCTAATAAAATGAGTACTAGACTAATAGCTAGCAGGGAAGATGCAGTAGCATATGCTGTAAGCAGAATGCCAGCAACATATGGAGCTGTGTGTGTTGCATTAAAGCACAGTCTGGAAATGATGCAAAATGCTGAAATTACAAGCTTGCTAGATGTGGGAGCTGGTACTGGAACTGCTACTTGGGCTGTAAATGAATTGCTTAAAATAGAAAGTAATATTTGTGTAGAAAATGAAGATTATATGCTAAATCTAGGCCAAAAGCTCATGAAAAATGAAATTGATAATGTACAGTGGATTAAGAAAAATATAATTACAGATAATATAGAGGAAAAAGCAGATTTAGTCATATCTTCATATGTATTAAATGAAATAAAGGCAGAAAACAGAAATCAAATATTAGAAAAATTATGGAATTCAACTGAAAAATTATTATTAATTATTGAACCAGGAACACCAGAAGGCTATAATCAAATAAAAGAAATAAGAGACTACTTTATAAAAAAAGGTGCAAATATTGTAGCACCATGTGCGCATGAAAAAGAGTGCAAAATTTCAAAAAATGATTGGTGTGCTTTCTCATGCAGAATTGCAAGAACGAAAGTGCATAAACTATTGAAAGAGGGAGAAGCTCCATATGAAGATGAAAAATTTTCATATATTGCAGTCTCAAAAATGAAAACAGATAAAAAAGATAGAATTTTAAGACATCCCAAAATAGAAAATGGAAGAATAACATTAAAATTATGCACAACAGAAGGGGATATAGAGGAAAAGACTATAACTAAAAAGGAAAAAGAAAAATTTAAAATAGCGAAAAAATTAAACAACGGAGATATACTAAAATAAATTTTTATGTTATAATAAACGTATGGAAAATAATAAGGGAAATTTTTTCCGACTGAAATAATAATTCGAAGGAGGAATCTTACTAAAAATGGGACTATTTGATTTTTTACATAAACCAAGTGGGAAAAATACACAGAAAGCAATAAAAGAAGTAGAAAAAATGCCGACAATGATGTCAATTTATAGAGAAGATGGAACACAGACAGAGGTGTTAAATATAGAGGAAGCACAAAAATTTAGACATAGTGATGGAAGTATTAGCAGTCTAATAAGTGCTAGGGTAATTCATGTAAACCAAGGAGATACAATTTATTTAGATGCTGCAGACCCAATTTGTTTTGAAATTCCAGAGGGCAGATATGATTTAGCTAAAGAATTGATAACCAGATTTACTGGAATGTACACAGGAATAGAACTTAATGAAAAATCATATACATATTTGGGTAGAGCCTACTCCGAAGAAGACATTAGACTACAACCACCAACAGCTGTTGTAAATGAGCAAATAGGAAAGTTGAACGAGAAGCTTTTAGAAGAAATAACAAATAAAAGACTAAGAGAAAGTCGATTGTTAGAAGTTAGGCAAAAAGAAGAAAATGCTAGAAATACGAGAATGCAAAAAAACATTAATAAATTGCGTGCTGAAGGGCAAAAGAAAATAGAAGCTAGAATGGCAAATCCATTTATAAGAGGTGGATTAGATAAATTTCAAGCAGAACAATATGATGGGGTTAATACGTCTAATGGGGAAATATTAAGAATTAGGGCAGTTAATAAAATTGCGAAAGATGCCTCTGGAAGATATGTGTACACTGCACAGCTTGCATCAACTTCTGATGAACAAAATGTCGAACTTTTCTCGCCAGACGTAAAGGTTCCAGTAGTATTCACATTGCCATATAGATTGAATGATATAGTGAATACAGAATATGAAGCTACGTATAAAAAACAATTAGAAAAAGCTGTGCTAAATCTCTTGTCTGCTGGATATCAAAAAAATATTACACCAGAAGGAGAGTGTGATGTAAGTGAATTACATGATATTGGTGGAATTAACAAAGATGGTAGTGTAATAGAAAATAGCCAAGAAAATGGAGTGTCTCAAGTTGTAATCAGTAAGATAGTTGAATTACAGGGAGAATATATAAAACAGAGAAGAATGAGAGAAAACACACGAGCAATACCATATTATAAAGACGATGACGGAAGATAAATAATAAAAATTGTATAAATTTTTCAGTACATAGAAAAGAACTTAATATATTGAAGTTTAGCCTTTGTTCAGTATATAAATAAGAAGGGAAGAAACTAAAATTTCTTCCCTTAACTATTATAAAAAACCACGGGAATATTCCTGTGGTTTTTATAGAATTAGTCATTTTTCTTATCTTTTTTGTCATCTTTCATAACTTCTTTAATTGCTCCCAAGCTTGAAAGTGTGCTTGTTGCTTCAAATGGAATAAATACTTTGTTTGCTTCTCCATTTGCAATATCTTTTAAAGCTTCTAATGATTTTAATTGTACTAAAGTGTCGTCCGGATGAGAATTCATCATTGCACCATATACTAAATTAATTTCGTTTGCTCTAGCTTCAGCAACTTTTTTTATGGCTTCGGCTTCACCGGCAGCTCTTCTAATTTTAGATTCTTTTTCTGCTTCAGCTTCAAGAATAGCAGCTTCTTTTTTACCTTGTGCAAGTGTAATTGCAGATTGTCTTTCACCTTCAGCTTGAAGTATTTGAGCTCTCTTATTTCTTTCTGCATTCATTTGCTTCTCCATAGCGTCTCTAATGTCTGCTGGAGGAGTAATATCTTTAATTTCAACTCTATCAATCTTGCATCCCCATTGATCTGTGGCTTCATCAAGAATTGCTCTTAATTCTTCGTTAATCATGTCTCTTGAACTAAATGTTGAGTCCAAATCCATTTTACCAACGATATCACGAATTGTTGTAATTGCTAAGTATTCAATACCTTTCTTTAGAGATTGAATTTCGTAAACAGCTTTTGCTGGGTCTGTAACTTTGTAGAACACAACAGTGTCTATTGTAATTGTAACGTTATCCTTAGTAATAACTCCTTGTGGTGGAACATCCATAGTTTGTTGCTTTAAGCTAACAACACTTCTAACACGGTCAACAAAAGGAATTATAATTGTAAGACCTGCATCAGCTACTTTATGAAATTTACCTAATCTTTCAATAATATAAACTTCAGATTGTCTTACTACTTTAATTGATTTTACGGCTATAATTAATATTATAACTAGTAATACGATTAAAAACCACATAATTTTTTCCTCCTAAAAAAATATATATTATAAAATTAAAAACGTGAATTATAAAAATAGTTAACTTCTAATGATTTAGATTTTTTTCTCAGGTTGTTTAATAGTTACTGGTTCAACAACTAATTTTACTCCATCTATTGATAAGACTTTTATAGTAGAACCTTTTGGAATAATATCAGTGTATGTAGAAATTGCTGTCCAAATGTCTCCAGAAACCTTAACTTGACCAACATCATTTGGAGTAATGTCTTTTGTAACTACACCTTCTTTACCAATTATTGCATTAGAATTAGTAACAATATTATCGTTTTTATTCATCTTTTCAGCAAAAGGTCTAGTCAAACATATAAGACTTACCGAAAGTATTACGAAAATTACAGTTTGAGCAATAACGTTTGAAATAAACAAACTAAGCAAACAAGTAATAAGTGCGGCAACTCCAAACCAAAAAATTAAAAATCCAACAGTTGCAATCTCTGCAATAAAACAAACTCCAGAAATTATTAACCAAATTTGCCAAGGTAACATATAAACACCTCCGAATTAAACTAACAAGATAATTATACCATAAAATTCCTACAAAATAAATAGTTTACAACAATTTTGTAAACTTTCCAACAATAAAAAAGCCATTCATAAGAATGACTTTTTGCGACGCTCAGCGTCTAACTCGGGTTTGGTCCTTGTGAGACCAATGTAAATAATATTATTTATAATTATATTATTCCTCTATGTATAAAAATTATACACTATTTTATGAAAAAAGTACAAAATTTTTTTGGAAAATCAGGTATGGAACTATTGATTTATCACATATTTTATGGTATTATGAATATAATAATGTAGAATAACTTATTACAGTTATGCATAAAAGCGGTTTTACCATTCCAGTCAAAAATGGGCATATAAAGTGGTTTTATCATTCCAGTCAAAAATGAGCATATAAAGTGGTTTTACCATTCCAGAAAAAAATGGAATTAAAAGTAGATGGTATTGGAAACTTTACCATCTTAATTTTTTTATGGAGGGGATGCAAAATGAAAGATAAGCTCAAATGGTATATTGTAGACAAAGAATATGTTAGTTATCTAAAAGAATTTGACAATAAGGTTGAAAATATAGATTATAGTAATAGATTTAAACCATATCTTGGAATAATAATAACGATAAATGAAATAAATTACTATGTTCCGATATCATCAGTAAAAGAAAAACATTATAAAATGAATGAAGATATTGATTTTATAAAGATTAGTGAAAATGATAGAATATTGGGTGTATTAAATCTAAATAATATGATTCCAATTGATAATGATAGTGTTAAAAATCTAAAATATAGTGAAATAGAAAAGTATAGAAATTTTAAAACAAATAAAGAAAAAAGTTTATACATCTCTCTTTTAAATATGGAATTAGAATTAATAAATAGTAGAATTGAAAAAATTAAAGCTAATGCATTTAAGTTATATAATGAAAAAACCAATAGACCTAATTCAAAAATTTCGAAAAGATGTTGTGATTTTAAAGTGTTGGAAGAAAAATGTAGAAAATATAAAAGAGATTACTAAAAAATAATTGCATTTTGCTTTTATTTATGGTAAAATGAACGAGTTAGTAAAGAAAACGAGAAGGAGCGAGTAGAATGCAAGTAGTTAAATATATATTAATGGTTTTATACATAATAGATTGTTTAGGATTAATAATAGTTACAATGATGCAAAATTCAGATAGCCGTGGAGCATCAGGAACAATAGTTGGTTCTTCTTCAAACAATTTCTATGAGAAGAATAAAGGAAGAACACGTGAAGGAAAATTAAAGAGATGGACAATTATCTTAGGAGTTGCTTTTGTAGTATTAGCAGTTGCTTTAGGTATTGTTTATGTTATAAAATAAGAATGAATTTGGGGAGGCGGCAGAAATTTTCTGTCGTCTTTTTGAAATGCTAAATAAGATTAATATTTGAAAAATTAAACATAATAAGAGAGGTGAATTTAATGAATAAAAAGTTTTTTTATATGAAAGATAAAATAAAAAGTAAAAAAGAGAGAAAGTCAAGAAAAGAAGAAAAAATTAATTTAAATGAAATTTTGAAAGATGAAAGCTATAGGCTCGGAACTTTTAGAAGAAATGGGAGAGGTTTCGGCTTTGTTAATGTTGGTGAAGAAGATGAAATTTTTATTTCACCTAAGCTTACAAAAAATGCTCTTAACGGGGACGAGGTTTTAATTAGAATTTTTGATGATAGTGAAGTTCAAGATGGCAAGCATAAGAGAGAAGGTAAAATACTTCAAATTACGAAACATGCACAGGACACAATTGTTGGAATTTATAAGAAGAGTAGAAATTTTGGCTTTGTAGTTCCAGATGATCAAGCTGTAAGCGGAGATATTTATATTCCAAAAAAGAAGAGTGCAAATGCAAAAAACAATCAGAAGGTGGTTGTGAAAATTGACAAATATTCAGACGGAGCAAATAAAGCAGAAGGTACTATCGTGGAGATAATTGGTGGAATAGATGAAGCAGGAGTCGACATGATGTCTCTTATTAAGGAGTACAAGCTTCCAAATGAGTTTCCAGAAAATGTACTAGCAGAGGCGAGGGCAATTCCACAAGTTATAGATGAAAAGAACATCGAAAAAAGAGTCGATTTAAGAAAGGAAGAAATTTTTACAATTGATGGAGAAGACGCAAAGGACTTAGATGATGCAGTAAATGTTAAGAAAAACGATGATGGAACATATACATTAGGCGTTCACATTGCAGATGTTAGCTATTATGTTAAATCTGGATCAAAACTGGATAAAGAAGCAATTACCAGAGGTACAAGCATTTACATGATGGATAGAGTAATTCCAATGCTTCCAAAGGAGTTGTCTAATGGAATTTGTAGCTTGAACGAGCAAAAAGATAGATTTGCGATATCTGTTATTATGAAGATAAACGAGAAAGGAAAAGTAGTCGACGCAGATATTTTTAAATCTGTAATAAAGACGACAAGAAGAATGAATTATCATGATGTAAATGATATATTCAAATTTGCAGACATGAAAGACGGAAAAATAGAACTCGCTGATGAAGAACTTGCAAGAGTAAACAGTGTTGCAGAAAAGTATAAAGAATTTATACCACATTTTCTAAGAATGAGGGAATTGAAGAATGTGCTAAAACAGAGAAGAGACTTGAATGGAAGCTTAAATTTGGATATTCCAGAGAGCAAGATAATTTTAGATGAAAATGGTATTGCAGTTGACATACAAAAATATGATTATTTGGAATCGAATGAAGTAATAGAGCAATTCATGCTAACGGCAAACGAGTCAGTTGCAGAAAAATTTTATTGGTTACAAGCACCGTTCATTTACAGAGTTCATGATGTACCAGACATAGAAAAAGTAAATGACTTAAATAAATTCTTATTCAACTTAGGTTACAAAATAAGAGGCGTAAAAAAGAATGATGAAGATAGCATCCATCCAAAGGCTTTTGCACAAGTACTAGAAGAAGTAAAAGGAAAACCAGAGGAGAGAGTTGTATCAAACTTAATATTAAGAACCTTGAAAGTAGCAAAATATGAGAGTGAAAACAGAGGACACTTTGGAATAGCAAGCAAATGCTACTGCCACTTTACGTCGCCAATAAGAAGATATCCAGACTTATTCATTCACAGAGTGATATCATCATATTTGAAACATGACTACAACATAAACGAAGAGCTAAGAAAAAAATATGAGATAGAAGCGGTTAAATATGCAGAAAGCTCATCTGAAAGAGAAAAAATAGCTCAGAAAGTGGAACGTGATGCAGAAGATATTAAGAAAGCAGAATATATGAAAGATAAAGTTGGAGAGATATATGAAGGAGTTGTATCGAGTGTTACACCATTCGGAATGTTTGTTGAACTAGATAACACAGTAGAAGGTTTGATAAGATTCGAAAATATGGGCAACGAATATTTCATGTATGATGATGAAAGAAAAACGCTAGTTGGAGAAAAATCAAAGACAATGTACAAGATAGGAGACAGTGTAAAAATAGAAGTAATAGGTGCAGATAAAATAACAAGAAAAATAGACTTTAAATTGTGCAAAGAATAGAATAAAAGTATGAAGTTACTTGAAAATAATATGAAATAAATACAAAATCTCACAGATTTTATTCTGTGAGATTTTTAACATTAACCAAAGATTGCTCCTGCAGCACCTAAGACACCAGCTGTGCCAAGTCCCATTATTATTCCGGCAAGTACAACACCAGCCATAACTGCAATTACACTCTTTTTAAAATCCATATCTAAAAGGCTTGCTGCTAAAGTTCCTGTCCAAGCACCTGTTCCTGGAAGTGGAATTCCAACAAATAAGAATAGCGCCCAGTATAAACCTTTACCAGCTTTTGCTTCCAATTTTTTTCCACCTTTTTCACCCTTTTCAAGACAGAATTTAAAAAACTTTCCGATAAATTTTTTATCAGAGCCCCATACTAAAACTTTTCTTGCAAAGAAGAATATGAATGGTACAGGAAGCATATTTCCAACAATACAAATAATATAAAGCCATAATGGATTTAGTCCCATGCCTAATCCGATTGGAATAGATCCTCTTAATTCAATTAGTGGTACCATAGATACCAAAAACATTAATGCATATTTCTTAAACATAATAAATTCAATCCTTTCCACATTTGTTTAGCTCTGCAGAGTGTGCAGAAAAATATTAACTTCTGAAATTAGTACTTACGAATTATAACATTATAGGAATGTGGTAGTCAATACAATTTGATAAAATGGGAAATGATACATTTTAATTAAGATGAATTTAAAATTCAGAATAAAAATACTTAATGTATGTAAAATTGGAACAGAATATTCGCTATAGCGAAAACCTTGGTCGAACTTTGTCGATGAGATTTTCTTGACAATATAAAAAAATTAATGTACAATTTTGATATCAAAAGGAGGAGAGAGCTATGCCATTAATAATACCAAGTGCAGATTTAAGAAATAATTACAATAAAATTTCAAAGAGATGTCATGAAACTAAAGAACCAATCTATGTTACTAGAAATGGAGTGAATGATTTAGTTGTATTAAGTGATGAGGTATTCGAAAAAATGAGAAAACAAAATGAAGAAAGCGAAGAAGAAAGAATAGAGAGATTAATATCAGAAAAATTTGACAAACACTATAAGGATTTTAATGAATTTAAAGCAGATTTGCTAAAGAATGTTACAGAGGCAATAGAGGAGATAGAAAATGGTAAAGGAATTCCTATGGAACAAATAGTAGCGGAAATGGAGGAAACATATAATATTGGAAAATAAAAAATATGAAATCATATGGTCACCAAAGGCATATAGAAATATTCAAAAAATATATGCCTTTACACTAGAAAAGCTAGGGAATGAGCGTTATGCTATAAAAATTGTAAAGAAAATACTGAAAGCGATTAATAGTTTAAGATTATTCCCGTTTATGTATCCAAAAATATATATTGATAGGAAATTTAAAAGACAACTTAGAAGAGCAACAGTTGGAAAATATGCCGTAATTTATGAAGTTAAAAATAATAAAATTTTAATTCTATACATATTTCATGAAAATCAAAATTATTCAAATCTTTTATTAAATCAAGAAAATCTAAATTAAAACTTATATAATATTCGCTATAGCGAAAGCAAATATTCATTTAAAATTTCTTTACATTTCCATAAAAATATGATATTATTATTAATGTTAAAGCCTATGAAGAAGCAAAGTATGTAATTTGCAAATATATTTCAGAGAGCAAGGCTATAGCTGGAAGCCGTGCATATATAAATTACAGAAATTTCACTTTGGAGGTTTCTTTTTGAAGAGAGCAATCTTGTGTAGGAAAGAACGGTAGCAAACGTTATAGCTATAATGAGGTTAATTTTATTAGAAGAGTTTGATATAAATGCTTTACGAGAAGTGTTAATAAAATAATAAATATCTATAAACTCTACTAAGTTGTTAATAAAAATAGGTGGTACCACGAATATTAAAGTCATTCGTCCTATTAAATATAGAATATGAAGAGTATTTATATTTAATAAGTGAATGGCTTTTTTGATGTAAAAATTATCAGTTGAAGAATGGCATGAGAAAAATTTGCATTTTGTTATTTTTAACTGAAGTTAAAATATAAGAAAGGATTGTGATTTTAATGAAAGAAAAGCTTGAAGCAATAAGCAAGATGTCAAAAGAAAAAATTGCTGAAATTAAAGACAGCCAAGCCTTGAATGATTTTAAGGTTAAGGTTTTAGGAAAAAAAGGTGAACTTACAGAGATTTTAAGAGGTATGAAAGACATTGCGGCTGAAGAAAGACCAGTTGTAGGGAACCTTGTAAATAAAATCAGAGATGAAATTGAGCAAATGATTGATGAGAAGGAATCAGAATTTAAGAATAAAGATTTACAAGAAAGACTTGAAAAAGAGAAGATAGATGTAACTCTTCCAGCTACTAAAGTAAAAAGAGGAAGTGAGCATCCATTAAACAGAGTAATAGAAGAAGTTGAAGATTTATTCGTTTCTATGGGATATGATGTTGTATCAGGACCAGAACTTGAAACTGATGAATATTGTTTTGAAAGGCTAAACCTTCCAAAGGGACATCCAGCAAGAGATATGCAAGATAGTTTCTACATAACATCAGAATATTTGCTTAGAACTCAAACTTCTGCAGTGCAAGCAAGAACAATGATGGCAAACACAGAAAAAACTCCAATAAGAGTAATTTGCCCAGGAAAAACTTATAGAAAAGAAGACGATGCAACACACTCACATCAATTTAATCAAGTTGAAGGATTGGTAATAGATAAGAATATTTCATTTGCAGACTTAAAGGGAACACTAGAAATATTCATGAAAAAAATGCTTGGAGAAAACACACAATTAAGATTTAGACCAAGTTACTTCCCATTCACAGAGCCATCTTACGAAGTTGATGTAAGTTGCTTTAAGTGTGGAGGAAAAGGCTGTAACTTATGCAAACAAACAGGATGGATAGAACTTTTAGGTTCTGGAATAGTACACCCAAACGTATTAAAAATGAATGGATACGACCCAGAAATATATAGCGGTTTTGCATTCGGCACAGGACTAGACCGTTTGGCAATGTTTAAATATGGAATAACAGACATGAGACTTTTATATACAAACGATGTGAAATTTCTATCACAATTTGATAGAATGGATAAATAGAGATTTCGCCCAATAGGGACGCCTCTTTTTGGGCGAAAGAAAGGAAAGAGTTATGATTTTAAGTACGAATTTTTTAAAAGATTATTTAGATATAGATTTTGATACTACTGATAAAATACATGAGCTTGCAGAGAATATGACTAAGGTTGGCAATGAATATGACTCTGCTAAGAAGCTTATTGATGCTACTAATTTGACTATGGGAGAGGTTTTAGAGTGTGAAATGCATCCAGATTCTGACCATTTGCATGTGTGCAAGGTTAATGTGGGAGATGAAGTTTTGCAAATTGTTTGTGGTGCTCCAAATGTTAGAAAGGGTTTGAAGGTTATTGTCGCACTTCCTGGTGCAAAACTTCCAGGTGGAACTATAAGCAAAAGTATGAAACGTGGAGTTGAGTCTAATGGTATGTTGTGCTCTATTGCTGAACTTGGATTGGAAAGCAAGTTTTTAAATCCAGAGGATAAAGATGGAATACACGAGTTGCCAGCAGATGCTCCTGTTGGCGAGGATCCTATTAAATATATGCAGATGGATGATGGAGTTATCGATTTTGAACTTACTGCAAACCGTGGAGATTTACTAAGTATTTTAGGAATGGCTTATGAAGTTGGTGCAATTTATGATAAAAAAGTTAAAGATGTCGATTTGTCTCATGGACAAAATAACGAAAATATTGCAGATAGCTTTAAGCTAAATATAAATACAGATAATTGTACAATGTTCTTGGCTAAGAAAGTTGAGAATGTAGAGATTAAGGAAAGTCCTACATTTATTAAGAATAGACTTATTGCATGTGGAATAAGACCTATAAACAATGTTGTAGATATTAGCAACTATGTAATGTTAGAACTAGGTCAACCTCTTCATTTCTATGATGCAGATAAACTTCAAAATGTTATAGAAGTTAGAATGGCTGAAAATGGCGAAAAGCTAACTACTTTAGATAATATAGAAAGAGCACTTACATCAGATGATATTGTAATATCAAATGGAAAAGAGGCCATAGGTCTTGCTGGTGTTATGGGAGGCTTAGATACAGAAATTACAGAAAATACTAAGAATGTAATAGTAGAAGCCGCAATATTTAATCAAGTAAAAGTAAGAAAAACTGCACAAAAAATAGTAAGAAGCGAAGCAAGCAATCGTTTTGAAAAAGGACTAGATCCAAACAGAACTTATATGGCTGCTGAGCGTGCTGTGAAACTTCTTGAAGAATATGCAAATGGAACTGTTGTTGGTGGAACAGTAGAATATAACAAAGAAGATATGTCAGACAAAGTAATAGAAATTACATACAAGAAAATAAATGATGTTTTAGGAACAGAATTGCCAAAGCAAGACGTTCTAGATGTATTTAGAAAATTAGGATTTAGTTGCAAACAGGACGGAGAAAAAATTGAAGTTTCTGTTCCAAGAAGAAGACTAGATATTTCTATTAAAGAAGATTTAATAGAAGAAGTTGGACGTATATATGGAGTTGACAATATTGCTTCAAAAGTACCAGTAATGCCAATAAAACTTGGAAGTTATGATAAGACTACAAGAGAAATAAGACACAAAATGATGAATTTAGGATTAAATGAGACTCTATCATATGTATTGGTAAATGAAAAAGAAGCAAAGAACTATGCAGGTTATGACAAGAAAGAAGAATTTGAGGCAATAAAACTATTATCTCCACTTACAGAAGACAGAAGCACATTAAGATGCAGTATAATCACATCTTTATATAAGATATATGAATACAATGTTGCACATTATAACAAAAATGTATCAATATTCGAAATAGGAAAATCATTCTACAAGAAAGACGAAACATACAACGAAGAAAACAAACTAGCATGTTTAATGACAGGCGATTTCTATGCAGGAATAAACAGTGAAAAGAAAGTTGATTTCTACATTATTAAAGGAATTGCAGAAGAGCTATTAGATTTCTTAGGATATGCTGGAAGATATAGCTTTGTAGTAAAAGACAGCATGCCAAAAGAATTACATCCAGGTCAATCTGCATATATATCTGTAAATAACGATATAGTTGGAATAATAGGAAAAATACACCCAGAAATAAATAAAGAAGCGGTATTTGTAATGGAAATAAATCTAGACAAATTACTAGAAAAGAAAACTGGAAAAATGAAATACAAAGAAATTTCTAAATATCCAACAGTAAAGAAAGACATAGCAATAGTCGTAGACAAAAAAATAACTGCCGGAGATATAGCAATGCAAATAAAAAAAGCAGCCGGTTCATTACTAATAAATAGTGAAGTGTTTGATGTTTACACAGGCACAGGAATAGAAGAAGGCAAAAAGAGCTTAGCGTATTCACTAACATTTGGAAGCAACGATAGAACACTAACAGATGAAGAAATAAATGCAATACTAGAAAAGATAATAGACAAACTTTCAAAAATAGGAGAAGTAAGAAATAAATAATTTTGGCAACATCGCCCAAAGGGGACGCCCCTCCGCCCAACAGGGACGCCCCTTTTTGGGCGAAAATTTTCTAACAAAATATAGTAAAATTTGTCGAACGATTCGTTAATAAAATGAATAAAATATATTGAAAAAAATTAAATATATAATATAATTATAAGCAAAATTAGCCACGGAAACAATTTTATAAAAGATGAGCAATCAAAGATTGCAAAAAGAATAGGTATGTGTTTACATATCTGTTTTTTTATTTTATGATTAAAATTGACAAATACGTAAAAATATGGTAAAATATGGATTAAAATTTAGAAAGAAATAAAATATGAAAATAAGTAATGAACAATTAAGTAAGTTATATGAAGAAGAAAATGGTAAATTATTATTAGGATTGAGCAATACTAGATTTAACCAGTATGTTGAAATTATTAATAATACAAAAGCTTATATAGAAATAATTAAATCGATTCCGCAAAATTTAAGCAATTTAGAAAAGGCATACTATATATATAATAAACTAGGAATATTATTATACGAAAATGAAAGTTTGGTATATAATCATATTGAAAATATCGGTATGTATTATTCTACTATAAGGGATAATGGAATTGGAAATTGTAGACAGATGTGTGAATTATATGTAACAATGCTTACTATGACCAACACTATTGAAAGATTTTATTTGACAAGAAAGCCTGTTGGAGTTGAAAAAGTAGATTTAAGGCATATTGATGCAATTATTCAAATTGATGGTAAGCTCTATATGACTGATATAATAAGAGATACAGTAAATATGAGAGCTGGAATCAAAAATATGAAATTTGGCTACATAGATACAGAAAAAAAGAGAATTGATGAAATAATTAGTTTTATCAATGAAAATAGCATAATCGGGATAGAACAAAGAAACACATTAATAGAATATATTAAACAAAAACAATTTGAAAAGTTTCTGATTGATATGTCGGAACTTCAAAAGAAATATGATACAGACTTAGGTATAGAATTTCTAAAAAGAAAAATACCTAAAATAGAATATGCTTTACTGATAAAAGAGCAAATAGGGGAATTAACAGAAATACCAAGAAAGGCACAAGGAGATAAATTATCAATTGAATATTTGGATAGAAAGACTAATATGATGAGGAGCTATAAAGATATTGGATTTCCGTTTTATTTAAAATTAAAAAAATATCACTATTTAGAGGAAATTATAGATAAAGAATTTATACCTCAAATGTTTGACAATGATTCAAGCATAAGGAAAAGATATAGTTATGCTAATAATATTTTACCAAGTAATATGTTAGAAGAAAATATCGAATTGGACATAGAGATTATTTTAAACTTTTTTTTTAAAATTGCACCTGAAATTGATTTAGAGCTTTGTTTCAAATATTTAAAATATGTTTTAGAGAGAATCTATGAAACAAGAAGTTATAATGGTAAAACAATAGACAGAGGATGGATAAATAAAAATATAAGATTTTATAAAATGATAAATGAATGTGACATTGAAAACAATAGCTCATTATTTCATTTAATGACTCTAATTGCTGTAAGAATAGAAAAAAAGGGACAAAAATATGATTTTTTTGAACTAGGAGGCGAAAAGAAATACAAGAGGGTACCATATAGAGAAATGATTGCAAAATTGAAGATTGAGAAACCAAAGATATGCTTTAAATTTTCTGATAAAAGGAAAGATACATTAGGAGAGTTAGAAATATAGCAATATTAAGGAGAAAAATAAAATGCTTGAAAATGTTTGTTATAAAAAAATTTCTATTAAAATACCTGCTAGAATACATTTAGATGTTATGAATATAAAAAAGATGAATGAAGGAAAAGTTGGTGGAGGGGGAATCGGAATTGCAATAAGAAGAAATGTATGTATGTCTGTTGAAGTTGAAAAAACAGGGCAGGATATTATTGAATCGATAAAACCCAAGTTAGTTAGGTTCTATTTAAATTTAATTAGGCAACATTTAAACATGGATACAAGGTTTCACATTATTTTTAAACCGAGTAATGAATTAAAAACGCATAGTGGAATGGGGTCTAATGCACTAATACAGATGGGAGTTATATATTCAATAAATAATTTATTAAATTGCCCTTTGAACGATACTCAAATGTTAGAGTTGCTTAATGAAAACTATTATGAAGAAGATAATGGAATACTTACTAATAAGGTATTTTGCTCAGGTGTTGCCCATAATACTATGCTTTATGGAGGCGTGTGCTTTGTATCAGAAGATGGTAAAATGATATATCATAAAAGGTTACCTCCAAGTGTTAAAGTGGGGGTAGTAAGGGCTAATTTGGATAAAATATTTGAAAAAAATAATATTGATAAGGATGAACTAATTGTAAAACTTAGAAAAGAAAAAGATGAACGAGATGGGATGAAAAATAAAGAAAACATTATAAAAAATTTAATTATAAAAGATTTATTAAATAATAAGTATAAATCTTTTGTGGATATGATGAATAGGTTTTCAAAAGAAGATGATTCCGTGGCGTTAAGTAAAGACTATAAAGTAAATAATTTAGAATATTATAAGTTTTGTGAAATGATGGAAAATATAGAAAATACATTTGTTAGAATATCAAGTAATTCACCATACATATATATAGTTACTAATGAACTAGCAAAAGTTAAAGAAAAATGTAAAGAATACGGAATTATTATAAATGAATACCAAATAGACAATAATGGAATTGAAATACTTGAGAGGTTTTAATAGTGAAAAAAGGTAAGATAATAATATTATTAGGTATTTCTACTTCTGGAAAAACGTACTATAAAGAAAAGCTAATAAGAAAATTTTCTTTATATCAGTTAAGGAGAGTTATAACAAGGCCTAAAAGGCAAAGTGAAAATAACAGTATGGATATTAATGTATCAGAAGAACAATTTAAAATGATGAAAAAACAAAATAGGCTTTTTATTGATACAAAGATTGATAAATACTATTATGGTTATTTAAAAGAAGATTTTCAAATGGAATATGAAAAAAATGCTATAGGTGATTGCTATTATAAATTGATAAAAAGATTAAGAAAAAAATTAAAGGATAGAGTTATCATCATATGTTTACAACCATATGACTTAAAAAATGCAATAGAAAGAATAGCAAGAGAAAGAGAAGATTATAAAAAAAGAATAAAGAGTGCAAAAAAAGAATATAAATTTTATAACAAAAATAAAAATAAGATTGATTTTATGATTTATACAGACTATTCAGCAAATACAGATGAAAAAGTTTACGAAATTGTTAATAATATTTTAAAAAATTAGAAAGGAGCATTATGACAGCAGAATTAATTGAATTTTACGCCAAAGATGGTGTTGCATTAAATGGATATATAATCAAAAACAAGAAAAAAACAAAGAAACTTTTAATAGAAATACATGGCATGACAAGTAACTGCTTTAAAAAAAGAGAAAGAGTAATAGCTGAAACAGCTGTTAAGATGACCAATGTTGATACAATATGCATAAATACAAGAGGCAGTGAAATTACCAAGTATATAAAAAATATGCAAGGAGAGAAAAAGTTAGCAGGGACAGCCTATGAAGATATTGAAGAATCATATTATGATATATTAGGAATAGTTGAATATGCATTAAATTTAGGATATACATCAATATACTTACAAGGGCACAGTCTGGGAGCAACAAAAGTAGTGTTTTCCTATATGAAAATGATAGAAGAAGATGTTAAGGAAGTAAATAATATAAAGGGAATAATATTGTTGTCTTTGGTTGATATACCAGAGCTATTTAGAATTTTATCTTGTGAAAAATTCTTACCACATGCAGAAAAAATGGAAAAAGACGGTAAGACCTTAACCCTAATGCCGGAAGAAGCGTTTATTCATCCGATTTCAGTAAAAACATATTTAAAATATACTAAATACAATAACGATATTGATTTTGCACAATATAATAAAAAAGATTATAAATTTGAAGTAATTAATAAAATTAAAATTCCAATATTTATGAGATGGGGAAATAATAAAGAATTGGTTAATATGAAAACAGAAACGCTTGTAGAATTAATGAATAATGTGATAAAAAATAAAAACAAAGATATAAGTTATATAGATGGTGCAGATCATACTTATTCAGATAAGGAATACAGTTTAGCACAAGAGATTGTAAACTTTATAAAGAAAATGGAAGGTTAGCAGAATTTGTCGAACGATTCTTTAATAAAATGAATAAAATATATTGAAAAAAATTAAATATATAGTATAATAATAACAGAAACTTTTTCAAGGGAATCATTTCAAGGAAGATGTGCAATCAAAGATTGCAAAAAAACAGGTATGCTGGAACATACCTGTTTTTTCAATTACTGATTAAATGTGTCAATAATTGACTTAAGAACCTGAGCTATTTTTAAGATATACTTAAATACAATTAATGCACTATGTAAAAACTTAAAAATTCTCTTAGAGTTCTTTTTCTTACGTACTTTCTTCTTCAAGAGACTCACCTCCTTTCAAAGAAGATAACATAATTATAATACATAAAAAATGCGAAGTCTGTCGAACGGTGTAAACATAATATAATATTTTTAAAATTTGTAGACAGCTGGTAGAAAATGTATTATACTAATACAGAATTTGAAAAAATAGTTTTCGCCCAGGAAAGGGCGTCCCTAATGGGTGAAATTAATAAAAAGGAGAGTGCATATGGCAAAAGCAAAGACTGTTTTTGTGTGTAATGAATGTGGATACGAGTCACCAAAGTGGCTTGGAAAGTGCCCTGCCTGCAATAGCTGGAATACTTTTTTTGAGCAGAAGGTTGTAGAGACTAAATCTACTGTAACAGGAAAAGCTGTAAAAGAGAGAGCCGTACCACAAGTGCTAGACGAAGTTGTTGGAAAGAATGAGTCTAGAATTGATACTGGTATTGGAGAGCTTAACAGAGTTTTAGGCGGAGGACTAGTTAATGGTTCACTTGTTTTACTAGGTGGAGAGCCGGGAATAGGAAAGTCTACTCTAATATTAGAGCTCTGCGATAAAATTACTGGAACTGGCAAGGTTTTGTATGTTTCGGGTGAAGAGTCTGCCGAGCAGGTTAAATTAAGAGCAGATAGACTCGGAATAAAAAATAATAATATTATGTTTTTAGGAGAAACTGATATTGATGTAATTGAAGAGACTATTTTGGCAATGAACCCTAAGCTTGTTATAATAGACTCTATTCAGACTATGTATTCAGAAGAAATTACGTCTGCGGCAGGAACTGTAAGCCAGGTTCGTGAAATTACATCTAGAATTATGAGAGTTTCTAAAGGGCATCAGATTACTACCATAATAATTGGACATGTTACAAAAGACGGTAACATAGCTGGACCAAGGGTTTTGGAACACATGGTTGATACTGTGCTATATCTAGAAGGAGAAAGGTATTTTTCATATAGAATACTTCGCTCTGTTAAAAACAGATTCGGATCTACTAATGAAATTGGAATGTTTGAGATGCAGAATGAAGGAATGATAGAAATAAAAAATCCATCACAAATATTAATTTCTGATAGGGAAGACAATCCTCCTGGTTCTGTAATTGTTGCGAGTATGGAAGGAACAAGACCATTACTTATAGAGCTTCAGGCTTTAACTACGCCAAGTGTGTTTGGAATTCCTAAGAGAGCAGCAAATGGAATTGACTACAATCGATTAACAATGTTAATAGCTGTTTTAGAGAAAAAATCTAGTATGCCACTCGGCTCTCAAGATGTATATTTAAATGTTGTAAGTGGTATAAGATTAGTAGAACCAGCAGTAGATTTAGGTACAGTACTTGCAGTTGGTTCGAGTTTTAGAAACTTGCCACTACCAAAAGACATGGTTGCAATAGGCGAAGTTGGTTTAACAGGAGAGATAAGAGCCGTTAATATGATAGAAAAACGTGTGAAAGAAGCTGAAAAAATGGGATTTAAGACATGCATAATTCCAGAAAGTAACAAAAAACTATTGAAAGATAATTTCAAAATGGATATAATAGGTGTTAGGACAATAAACGAGGCTATGCAAAAAGCCGGATTGAGATAGTTCGCCCCCAAAAGGGCGTCCCTAATGGGCGAAAAAGGAGGAAGCATTTTGGCAACTACAAATAATGAGATTATTGAAGTTTTAAAAACTATTGCTCCGGGTACTCCTATAAGAGAAGGTTTGGAAAATATTCTTAAGGCAAAGACCGGTGGACTTATAGTTATAGGTGATGGCAAAGAGGTTATGGATATTGCTGATGGTGGTTTTAGGCTGGATGTTGAGTATACACCTGCTAGATTGTATGAGCTTGCCAAAATGGATGGAGCCATAATTATTAGTTCAGATTTAAAAAGAATATTGTATGCAAACACACAGTTGATACCGGAGTCGAATATTCCAACAGTTGAGACAGGAACAAGACACAGAACGGCTGAGCGTACTGCGAAACAGACTGGAGATTTGGTAATTAGTATATCTCAAAGAAGAAATATTATAACCATATTTAAGGGATATGATAGATATGTTTTAGAAGATACTGCAAAGGTTATAACCAAGGCAAATCAAGCACTTCAAACTGCAGAGAAGTATATGAAAGTATTTGATAGTAAATTGAATTTGTTGAACGAATATGAATTTAATGATATAGTAACTCTAGAAAATGTAATTGTGGCAATCCAAAGAGCTGAAATGGTTATGAATGTTGCTGATGAAGTTCAAAAATCTATATATGAATTAGGTGAAGATGGAAGATTATTAGAAATGCAGTTGGAGGAGTTGATTGGAGACTTAGAAGTAGAAGAACTATTAATGGTAAAAGACTACTTAGTTCCAACCAAAAGAAAGAAACCAGAAGTGGTATTAGAAGAAATAAAGAAGCTATCTAGAGAAGACTTGATGAAATCTCAAACTGTTGCCAAACTGTTAGGTTATGGGGATTTTGACAATTATGATGAAGTTGGAGTTTATACAAAAGGTTATAGGGTATTAAATAAAATACCAAGAATGCCAAGTAGCATTGTAGAAAATCTTGTAAAATCTTTTAAATCTTTCCAACACATATTGGCAGCCGATATTCCACAATTAGATGAAGTTGATGGAATTGGAGAAGTAAGAGCAAGAACAATAAAACAATCATTAAGAAGAATGCAAGAACAATTTGTATTTGATAATGAAATTTTATAAATTATTTCGAGTGAAAATTTTGTGAATATTATTTACAAATTAAGCTAGATATAATATAGTAATAGGCAAAATGAGGCAGAAGATTGTAATTTTTCTGTATTAGAATAATAAAACAAGGGAGAAGCATAAAAATGAAAAATTTTGAAAAAATAATACTAATAATAATTATAATTGCAGCAATAGTTGGAATTGGATTTTTAGGATATGGATATTATCAAAAATTAACTAGAACTGTACAAAATCCAGTTGCAACAATTGAAGTTGAAAACTTTGGAACAATAAAAGTAGAATTATATCCAGATATAGCACCAAACACAGTTGCAAACTTTATAACACTTGCAAACCGCGGATATTATGACGGAAAAACTTTCCATAGAACAGTTCCAGATCTCATGATTCAAGGTGGTTCTAAAGATGGTGATGGCAAAGGAGCTCCTACAATAAGTGATATTAAAGATGAAGGCTCTACAACAGAAACATATGCAATAAAAGGTGAGTTTATAGCAAATGATTATAGTAAAAACACTTTGAAAATGAAAAAAGGTGTAATTGCCATGGCAAGGGCAGATTACAGTAACGTAAGTAGTTCTCTAACAAGAAATGGTTATAATTCAGCAGATTCACAATTCTTTATTATGAATGCAGATAATGATAATATAAATGGATTATATGCAGGATTTGGTGAGGTTATAGAAGGACTTGATGTTGTTGATGCAATTGCAAATGTAGAAGTAGTTACAAGAGAAAGCAAGGCAGATGGACAAGATAAACCAGTAGATGAACCAAAAATAACAAGCATAAGAGTTGAAACTTATGGCGTTGATTATGGAGAGCCAGAAACAATTGAACCATTCAATTATTACAATTGGTTAATGAAACAATACTCTACTACACAATCTTCAAATAATTAAATAAAAAATTAAATAATTGGGCAGAATAATAGCAGATAAATTTTTATTTATTTGCTATTTTTTTGTTTAAAATGTATATGTGAGAAAGGAATTGGATTGAACAATGAAAAGAAGATTATTAAAAATTTCATTAATACTAATCTTATTAGTAATATATTTTTACACATGTGCTATAACATCAATTCCTCAAAATATTGTGATAATAGAAGGAGAAAAGTTAAATCTAAAGATGGCGACAGGATTGTCGCTAATTTCGAAAAACCAAGATACAGTTTTAACTGCAAGCAATATTAATAAACAGAAAATAAGTGAAGCAGGAGTAGAAAAATTAAAATTAAGTTTATTTGGTGATATAAAAATAAAAGATGTAAATGTTGCAGTAGTACCAAAGACTACTGTAATACCGCTGGGAACGGCAATTGGCATGAAGCTGTACACAAAAGGTGTTTTGGTTGTGGGAATGTCTCAAATAAAAGATGAGAATAACGAAAAAAAGAAACCGTATGAAAATTCTGGAATAGAGCAGGGAGATACAATACTTGCAATAAACAACAATGAAGTTAGTAATACAGATGAACTTATCAAAGAGGTAAATAATAGCAACGGAAATGAAATAAAAATCAAGTATGAAAAAAATAATCAGACGCTTGAAACAAGCATAAAACCGGTAAAAGCGAATAATGAATACAAACTAGGATTGTGGGTAAGAGATGCGGCAGCAGGAGTGGGAACTTTAACTTTTTATGAACCAAGCACAAATACATTTATGGCTTTAGGACATGGAATATCAGATATAGACACAGAAAAAATAGTTGATATTTCATCTGGAGAATTAATTACAGCAAATATTTTATCAATAAAAAAGGGTGTAAAAGGAACACCTGGAGAAATAAGAGGAACAATCGAAAATGGGTACAATATAGGGACGATAAGTAAAAATACAAATTTAGGTGTGTATGGGACTGTTACAAATAAAAATTACTTAGATACATCTGGATATGGAGAGATGGAGGTGGCAACAAGGAGTGAAATACAAGATGGAAAGGCACAAATAGTTTGTCAATTAGATAACAGTGGCAAGAAGACATATGAAATAGAAATAGAAAAGATATATTTAGCAAACAATACAGACAACAAGAGCATGCTTATAAAGGTTACTGACAAAGAATTGCTAGAAAAAACGGGAGGAATAATACAAGGAATGAGTGGTGCTCCAGTAATACAAAATGGAAAATTTATTGGGGCTGTCACGAATGTGCTAGTAAATGACCCAACACAAGGCTATGCGATATTTGCAGATATGATGATAAAGCAAATTAGGAGTGTGGACTAAAATATAAAAATCAGTTTACAATTTTTTATGCCAATGGTATAATGTGGGTGAAAACTAAAATTGGGGATAATGGAAAAGGAGGAAAAGCCATGAAAGAAATGATCAAAAGGACTGCAGTAGTATCTATTATTACTTCATTAATCTTTGCAGTTTTAGGAATTGTAATGATTGCAAATCCAGAAGCTGCGATAGAAATAGTAGCAGCTGTGCTTGGTATAACAGTTATTGTCATAGGCGCAGAAAAAATAATAAGCTATTTCGTAATGAAGGGAAACCTAGATTTCTTCAATTATGAATTAATCTATGGTATCATTGCAATATTATTCGGAATACTAATAATGACACACTCAAACACATTTGCCTCTATAGTAAGAATAATAATAGGAATATGGATTGCATATGCTGGTTTAATGAAAATTAATATATCATTCAAACTAAAAAGTGCTAATATAAGCGCTTGGGCAGTTGTATTAATTCTTTCTATAATTTCATTATTAGCAGGAATACTAGTAATGTTTAGTAACACATCATCAATCGTAATATTAACAGCAGTTGTTATGATAATATATGCTATTGCAGATGTAATTGATGAAATTATATTTATAAACAACGTTGATAAAATACTTGAATAATGAAAAAAGTGCTCTTCATAAAGGAGGGCACTATTTTTTTCTAAATAATAGAAAATTATAATATCGTAGCTAATATTAATATTCCAATATTATCATTATAAATTGTACTAAATTGTGATAATGGAAGCGGATTTTCACCGTAATCCTGCTTCTATGGTATAACCGGGAAGACTATAACGCTGTAAAAACCAATCTTTATAACCGGCAAAGCTAGACTCATATGGAACATCTGCAAGAGTGTAACCACTAGCTTTTGCGAACTGAACCCCAATGCTATATGAATCTTTAGAAGCATAGTTTTGAAATTGCCAATAAATTTCCTTTCCTTGTGTATGGTATGTAAGCATTATTCTAAAATTATGTGATAGGGTAAAATTATATAAAGCTTGTGCTTCTGGTTCTGTAAGAGGAGCGCTTCCAACATAGTTCATAGGGCTTGGAGATGTATAGCCTTGTGAATATTTTATTTTTTTTGCATTTTCCCATCCGGCTGGAAACTGCAAGTTTAGGTCGACACCATTAATATTTGCTTTCCATCCACTTGGAAATGGAATGTCTGGATATTTTCTTGCTATGTAACGTGCATATGTGTAAGCATTAGAATTAAAATTTAGTGAGCCATTTACTAGATTTACTCCATCAGGGTTCAACATTGGAACAATGTATAATGTACATTTAGTAAGAATATTTTTTACATTATAACCATAAATATTTGAATTTCTGTTATAAGCCACACACATATTTTCAAGAAATGTCATAAGTAATGTTGAAGTTATCCATTCGTTGGCATGTGTTGTCCCACAATAGAATACTTCTTTAGAACCAGTACCGAATCTTGATACAATAAATAGGTGCGCCAAGTACACTGTAACCAATGGTAATAACCTTAATAAAAGGATATCTAATAATTAATGAGTTTATGTTATCTTTTAACAATTTAGAATTATATTTAACAGATGAATCTACAATCATAATACCTCCAAAAAAATTGTAATTGTTAAAATATATTACAGTATTTGAAAAAATATGTGTCAATAGTTTATTTCAACACAAAATAATATTTTACACTAATCTTATCACAAGTTATTCATAAGAGATAGAATAAATTATTGAAATAAATATAAAATAATGATAAAATTATGATAACAAAATAAGGAGGAAATTTGATATGATTAATATAAGACCAGTATCAGACTTAAGAAATAAATACCCAGAGATAGAGGAATTAGTTTTAAAGGAGGATGAAGCAGTTTATTTAACAAAAAATGGTTATGGCTCAATGGTGGTTATGAGTTTAGAAAAATATGCTAAATTGATGAGTAACAAAGAATACGAAGATTATATTGAAAATGAATTAGATGAAGCAGATAGAGAGGCCGAAGATCCAAATACGAAATATTATTCCCATGATGAATTTAAGAAAATGGCTAGGAGGATACTAGATGGCAAAGAATAAATATACAATAAAAGACAATGCAATGGAAGTTAGACGAATTTTAAGTAGTAGAAGAAATTTTGATAAATTAATATAAGGAAATGAAAAAATATGTTGACAATTAAAAATTTGAATGTTATCTTTTTATTTGTATAATTTAAGTAAAAAATGAGAAATGTAATATTAGGAGAATATGATGATAAAAATAAATGTAAAAAAGATAGTAAAAATTTTAGCAATATTTATAATTATAATGATAATGTGCTTATGCTGTACGGTACAAGCTGCAACGAATAAAAATGAACAAGTTTCAAATTTAATTGAAGATGTGACAGATGAGGAAGAGGTTTCTACAACAATAAAGAATTTAATACTTACAATAAATTCTGAAGGAATGAGCAAATCACTGCTTGCAGAAACAATCAATTTATATTCGCAACTTACTAAGACATATACAAATAATGAGATTGCGAGTATGATAGAAGAAAACAAAAAGTACCTAGAGCAAGAAAATGTTGCTATGGACAATGTAAACACAGTTGTTACTTTTCTAAAGAGTGTGGACAGTAATCAATTAAATAAAGTACTACAACAAATTAATGTTGACAAAATAGCTAATAAAATAAGCAACGGGGCAAGTATTCAATCTATATTAAAAGACATTACGGGAAGCATGAGTGCTGTTGAAAAGGTAAATTTTGTAGTGGACATTTTATTATCTGCCTATGTTGTAAAAACTGCATTGACTGTATTGGTTGCATTATTCATATACAGAACTTTGTTAAGATGTGTTATATACAAGAAGGCTCATAAAAAAGCATGGGCACCATTTATACCAATATACAGAAATGTAGTAATGTTGAAAATATGTGGAATGAGCCCATGGTGGTTGCTACTTTTACTAGTTCCAGTTTTAGGGTGGATTATATTATTTGTAATATCTGTTGCAAGTAAATTTATGCTAGCAGAAGCATTTGGAAAAGGTACAGGTTTTGCATTCGGATTATGGTTGCTAGCTCCAATATTTGAAACTATTTTAGTATTTTCAAGAAAAACTAAATATATTGGATTTGAAGAAAATGAAGAATAATTGTAAAAATTTACAAAAAGCTTGAACTTTTCTTTTTTATGTGATATAGTGGCAATGGTTGAAAAACCAATTTAATTATTTAGTAGATATTTTCCTTCTTAAAAGGTACAGTGTCAAAAAATATTAAATCGAAATTTTAAGAAGGAGGTAAATAAAATGGCAGACAAAACTTTAGTATGCTCAGATTGCGGAAATGAGTTTGTATTCACAGAAGGTGAACAAGCTTTCTACGCAGAAAAAGGTTTCACAAACGAACCAAAAAGATGCCCAGAATGCAGAAAGGCAAGAAAACAACAAAGATTTAATAAAAATCAAGAAAACTAGTTGTTAAACATGAATAAAATAAGAAAAAAATGGAATACTATAAAATAGGATTCCATTTTTTTTATTTATTAAAATGCAGTTATTTTGCAGTTTTATCATCCTTATCAAAATCTGTTGCTGGTTTACTTTCATTAGCAGTAACGCCAACAGTTAATTCTGATGTACAGTGAGGACATCTTGTTGCCTTGTATTTTATTTCTGTTAAGCAGTATGGACAAACCTTTGTCTCTGGCTCTACGGGAGCTACAGGTGTTTCTTCCTTTTTATGTTTTTTTAATCTACCTTTCTTGTCAATAGAATGAACAAATTTATCATTCAATTCTTTCAATTTCTCAGGATGATTTAATTTGTTAATATATTTTACAACTAAGAAGATTGAAAAAGATATTATTAAAAAGTTTACTATTGTTGTTATGAAATTTCCATATTTTATGGAAGCACTACCAACTGTAAGCACCATATCAGAAAAATCAATCTTTCCAATTAGAATAGAAATACATGGCATTATAATATCTTCAACTAGTGATGTTACAATTTTTTGGAAGGCTGCACCAATTACAACACCAACTGCTAGGTCTACAACATTACCCTTCATTGCAAATTCTTTAAATTCTTTTAGCATAATACATACCCCTTTAATTATATTATGAAAATAGAATACAACAAACAACAAAAAATGTCAAATTTCAACAAAAAATACAAAATATAAAGGGGAAATACTTGAAATCAAAAATCAATCGTGATATAATGTCAAGCGATTATTGAGGAAAAGAGGAATAATTAAAATGAAAAGTTTAAGAAAAACTAAAATTGTAGGAACGATAGGACCTGCTTCTGAAAACAGATTAGAAGAATTATTCGATGCAGGATTAAATGTTTGTAGAGTTAACTATTCTCACGGAAGCTGGGATGAGCAAAAGGAAAAGACTGAAGCAATATTAAAAATAAGAGAAGAAAAAGATCTTCCAATTGCTTTATTATTAGATACAAAGGGCCCAGAAATTAGAACTGGAATGCTTTATACAGGAAAAAATACAAAAATTCAATTAAAAGATGGACAAAAATTCACATTATATAACGAAGATGTAACAGGAAACGAAGAAGGAGTTTCTGTAACATACAAAGAATTATACAAAGACGTTGTACCAGGAACAAAAATATTAATTGATGATGGTGCAATCGAATTAAAAGTTGACGAAGTTGTTGGAAAAGATATAATAACAACAGTTGTACATGGAAATGGCTTAGGAAGCAGAAAAACTATGAACTTACCTGGAACAATAATAAGATTACCAGGTCTTGCTGATAAAGACATAGCAGACTTAAAAACAGCATGTGAACATGGTTATGATTACATTGCATTATCTTTTGCTAGAAACGAAGAAGATATAAAGAATGTAAGAAAAATACTAGATGAAAATGGTGGAAAAGATATTCAAATATTAACAAAAGTTGAAAATGTTGAAGGTCTTTCTAACTTAAATCAAATAATTGACTTAGCAGATGGACAAATGATAGCTCGTGGTGATATGGCTACAGAAACAGATTTCACAGAACCACCAGTAGTTCAAAAGAAAATAATCAAACTTTGCAACAAAGAGTGCAAACCAGTAATAACAGCAACACAAATGCTAGAATCAATGACACATCAACCATTACCAACAAGAGCTGAAGCAAGTGATGTTGCAAATGCTGTATATGATAGAACAGGTGCAATAATGCTTTCAGGAGAATGTGCACAAGGTGATTACCCAGTAGAATGTGTTAAAACAATGGTTAAAATAGCAAACAGAGTTGAACCAGAAGTTAACTACTGGAAGAGATTTGACGAAAATGATGATGTTGAATTAGATACATTAGCAAAAAATGTAGCTTATGCAACATGTGTAACAGCTAAAAACATGAAAGCTGATGCAATAGTATGTTATACACATTCAGGAAGTACAGCAAGAAACTTAGCAGGACTTGGAGCAGGTTGCCCAATACTTGCTATAACAGACAATAAGAGAACATTCCACCAATTAGGTTTAGTATGGAATGTAACACCAGTATTTGTTGATGCTAAAGAAACAATAAACAAAACAATTGAAGCTGGTATTGAAAAATTAAAATCAAAAGAAATACTAGAAAAAGGTGATTTAGTAATAATAGCTGGTGGAGACCAAATAATGAAAGATACAGAATCATCAGTAAATAAAACACTAGGTGGAGTATTAAGAGTATAATTAAATTTATAATATGAGGACGGAGAGCAATCTTCGTTCTTTTTTTGTTAAAAAACAATAACTTCACCCCCAAAGGGGCGTCCCTATTGGGCGAAAGTAACAATTATTTACATGGTAACATAAAATGTACTAAAGCGTGTAAAACATGCTTGTATTTATAAAGGAGGAAGAGCAAATGTACAGATGCTGTAATAAAAAATGTTGCACATGTAATAATGAAGAAGTAAGCCCAATTGACGAATCTTGTATGGATGTACAAGATACTAATTGTGAATGCAATTGTTGTTGTACTGCTAACAATAATGGCGGAGGCAGTTGTAGCTATAACAATATGAATGAATGTGCATGTGGATTTGATGAGCAAGAGAGTGTGTTCCCATTAAACCCAATGCTTGGCCAAAGTTATGTGCCAATGCAAAAAATGACAAACGTATTTACTCCAATATGTGGATTAAAGAATGGAAGTTTGTTTCCAGAGCTAGTAAGCCCATATTATCCTTGCCAAAGCGTGGAGGATATTGAATATTTAAAGAGTAGAAACGAGATAGGAAAGGGGTGCAACACATGTTCTTAAATAATATGAATAGCTGTTCAAATACAGATTTAGAAGATTGTAATTACGAGCCAACAGGGATAAATGCTCAATTTGGATATAATACAGCAAATTTAATGTCTAAAGAAAATTGTTGTTCGAACCAAGACTGCTGTGACAAAAATAATGCAATAAGAGATGAAATGATGTGTAAGATTAGAGCTTTAAAATTTGCTGTAACAGACATTGGAGAATATTTAAACACCCATTCAGATGATAAAAGAGCAATTTGCTTACACAGAGAATATTGCCAAGAATTAAGAGATTTATCAGACAAATATCAGAGAATGTATGGCCCACTTAGCATTTATTTCCCTTGCAATAGCTGGAGATGGCTAGAAGAACCATGGCCATGGGAAAGGAGTGAAGAGTAATGTGGACATATAACAAAATGCTACAATATCCAATAAATATAAAAAATAGAAACCCTCAAATGGCAAAGGTAATAATATCGCAATATGGAGGACCTGATGGAGAACTTGGAGCTGCTTTAAGATATTTATCTCAAAGATTTGCAATACCAAGTCAAATTGCGAAGGCCACGCTTAACGACATAGGCACGGAGGAGCTGGCACACCTTGAAATGGTAGGAACTTTGGTGCACCAATTAACAGAAGGAGTTTGCCCAGAAGAATTGAAAAAAGCAGGATTAGGTCCATACTATACAGACCATGGAGTTGATGTTTACCCTCAATCTGCTGCAGGAGTTCCATTTGATGCAAATTGTTTAGCATGCAAAGGTGATGTAATTGCAAACTTACAGGAGGACCTTGCTGCCGAACAAAAAGCACGTGCTACGTATGAAAAATTAATAGACTTATGTGCTGATGACAAAGACGTTGTAGATGTATTAAGATATTTAAGACAAAGAGAAGTAGTTCACTTCCAGAGGTTTGGAGAGGCTTTAAGAGATGTACAAGACAAGATGGCAGAAAAGAAATTTTACATGAATAACATGAAATGGAATAATAACATGAACTCAAATATGAGTAATTGCTGTGGAAACAATAGTACAAATAACATGAATAATGGATGTTGCAACATGAGAAACGATAGTTCATCAGAAGCGTAAAATTGCTAAAAAGGACGATTAATCCAAACTAAAAGAAAAATCTTTCCCTCGAGAGAGGGTTCTTTTTTATTTGATTGCGTTTTTTACTAATTAATGTTATACTAGATAACGAAGAAAAAATGTAATAAAAGAGGATACAATACAAATGAAATTCAAAGAAGTAATAATTGTTGTTTTAATTATGCTTATTTTTGCCATGGCAATGTTAATGTATATTGTTATTAACGATTCTATAAAAGCAAGCAGTGTGCCTATAATTAGTAATAATATTGAAAATATTACATGTGGTAACAAGAATAATGATGGAGATAATGCTAATAATAAAGTAAATAAAATTGAAAATTTATTAATTAATAAAGAAGATTCTAATAGTGCAGAGAAAAATCAAAAAGAAAATATAGAAATGCAAAATAAAGAAACAGCGAATGAGGAAAAGATTAATGAAGAACAATCAAATAATAATCAGACAACAAATGAAGAAAAAAATACAGAACAGAAAGAGACAGAACCTGATTATAATGTAGTGTTAGGAAATTATATAGATGTAAATGAAACTGTATATGCTACTACAAATGTAAATATTAGAGCATTTGATAATGCTTCTTGTGATAAAAAAGGTCTATTACAAAGTGATAAATCAATTACGAGAACTGGAATTGGAAATAATGGTTGGAGTAGGGTAATATTTAATGGGGAAGTAACATATGTAGCATCTAATTATCTAACTACTGAAAAACCACCAGAAAAAATACCAGTGAAAGTGCCTATAAAAAATAGAAATATAGACCCATTAAAACCAATGGTTGCACTAACTTTTGATGATGGACCGAATGGAACTGCTACTCCTAAAATTTTAGATATACTTGAGAAGTATAATGTAGTTGCTACATTTTTTGACTTAGGAACTTGTATGGAAAATTACCCCAATATTACAAAAAGGGAAGAACAAATTGGTTGTGAAGTTGGAAGCCATACATATTCACATCAAAATTTAAATAAACTATCTGGAGAAGAAATACAAGATGATATTTCAAATGCGTCTAGGATCTACGAGAAAACATTAGGTCATACACTGTACTTAGTTAGGCCACCATATGGAAATGCAAATGTAACTGTTAGAAGAACTTTGAAATATCCATTAATAGGATGGGATGTAGACTCTTTGGATTGGAAAACTAGAGATAAGAAAAAAATACTTGAAGAAGTGAATAAAATATCAAATTTTGATGGAAGAATTATTTTAATGCATTCTATTTATAATTCAACTGCAGAAGCTGTTGAAGAACTTGTGCCACAACTGTTGTCAAAAGGATATCAATTAGTAACTGTTTCGGAAATGGCGAAATATAAAGAAAAAACATTGCAAACAAGTACAGTATACTATAATTTTAGATAATATATAAGCTTTAATTATACTTAATAATGATTAAAAACTATTAAATGTAATAAAAATGTAATAAAGTGCAGAAAATGTTGATACATAAGAAAAAAATAGAAAATACTATAAAAAAATAGTTGAAAAATGTATAATTATTAGTATAATTTAAGTATAGGATAGGCAAAAGATGTATATGGAAGGTATAATAATATGAAAAGAGAGAATGGAATAACATTAATTTCGCTTGTTGTAACAATTGTGGTTATGTTGATTTTGGCTGGAATAACTATTGATGCAACAATTGGAGATAACGGTTTAATTACGTCAGCCGAAGAACAAAAAGAAAGAATAAAAAATGATAGTGTTGCTGCACAAGCACAAGTTTTATTAATGAAAGCAAGTGAAGAGAATGAAGCTAATATAAATTATAATGATTTGGCTGAAAAAATGGTGCAGGATAAAATTATTGAATCTTATACAGTAAAAGATAATGGAATAATTGGTGTTATTCCAGAAAGTAGTAGTAAATTAGTGGTATGTAATTTAGAAGTAATGGTAGTGAAAAAAGGTGAACAATCTAATATAGTTGATGGATATAAAGTAACTAAAAAAAATACTACACCATATTCAACATTAACATTTACTGCGGTACAGTTAAAGGATGGAATTAAAGCTATAGTGTTACCAGATAATACAACAATACAATGCAATAATAGTTTAATGGCAACAGTAACATATGAAATACTAGAAACTGGCACATATACATTTAAAATTACTGATGCAAAAGGAAAACAAACAGTGCAAGAGGTAAAGGTAAGGAGTATAAAGAAAGATTCAATTGTATTAATTCCTAATAAAAGCGACGCAAATAGTACTGATATTATAGTAGAAGCTATTTATCCACAGTATTCAAATGAGTATATAAAAGAAATAAGTGTGGATGGTGGGAAAAATTACAGTACCTACACAAATAAAATAACGGTTAGTCCAAATAGTGAGGTAAAAGCTAGAGTTAGAAAGGGGAATACTATTTTTGTAGAGAACTCTTTGACAATATGAAAAACGGTTTATGTAAACACAGAAAAATAAAAAAAGAACCACATTATTTTTTTAATAATATGTTCTTTTTTATTTTTCAAGGCATTCATATAAATATTTTTCTAAATCTGAAGTATCTATTATTGATTTTATACTAGCATTAAAAAGAGCTTTTGGAGATACTTTATGGAGATTTAAAATATAGCCATTTTTTTGAGAAAGTTGTCTTAAAAATTCTCTTGTTGTTCTGCCGTTTCCTTCTCTGAAAGGATGCAAAACATTTAATTCTGCCCAGTAATATGCTAGTCTTTCCGCAAATTTTTCTTTTGTTAAATTGGCTAAGAAATTTTCACTTTTTAATTCTGAAAGCAATCTTGTAAGTTCATTCTCAATATATTCCCATTCGGCAAACTGAAAATAATCTTTTGCAATATTTTCGGTTCTAAACAATCCTGCAAAAGGGTAAATATCTTCAAATAAAAACTTGTGAATACTCACAAAGTGTGATACATCAAATTTTCCTGTAATGCCTTGTTTACTAAGAGCCATAAGTTTTAGCCCAATAACACTGGTTTCATAATTTTTAAGTGCAATAGGGTCTTTAATATTCATTTTATTAACTAACACATTAGTGCCTTTATAGCAATAAACGGAATTTTTAGATTCGTACATAACAAAATCCTTTCTTTATAAAATGAAAAATGATATATAAAGTTATATACCATTTATATTTTATAAAATTGTTTTATAGATTGCATTGCATCTTCCATTGATATTTTATTGTCTGCAAAGTCGTTTAACAATGAAATATCATTTGCAGATAAATTTTGATTTTCCATTTCCATAGAAGTTTTTATATTATTTATAATGTTAATTTTTGTATTTTCAGGAACCATTTTTATATCTCCTTTCAATAACCAACTACATTTCTATTATACCACAAAATGAGCAAAATTACTAGTGTTTTAACAAATTTTGTGTTAATTCCAAATGTAAAAACACAATAATAAAAGACCATGTTTTCATGGCCTTTTAAACTAATTTAAGTTATTTAAAATGTTTGGTAACATTTGTTTCTTTCTTGATACTACATTGTTTAACATTGCTGTGTTGTTTTCAAGGTTAACTCCGAATGCTTTTTCTACTGTGTCGGCCTTGTTTCCAATAGCTATTATTTTTGAATTAGCATTTAAAATATCTGTTGCAGCAAACATATAGAAATCTAAGTTCTTTTCTTTAATTTCTTTGTTAATAGCATCTTCTAATTCAGATTGTCTGCTAAATACAGAATCTAAATCAACTGCATTTACTTGTGATATTTCGAACTTTGCGTTTTTGTCATTAAATTCTTTTGAATCTATGTTTATAACTTGGAATGGAGTGAAATCACTAATATCTGTTCCAGCTTTTAGCATTTCTTTTCCATAAGATTCTATATCAACGCCAGCAATTTTTGCTAATTTTTTAGCAATTTCTTTATCTTGTTCTGTGCAAGTAGGTGATTTGAATAATAAAGTGTCTGAAATTATAGCACTTAACATTAAACCTGCTGTTTGTGAATCTATATCAACTTCATTTTGTTTGTATAATTTGTATAATATTGTACAAGTACATCCAAGAGGTTCTGTTATAAAGTAGATTGGTTCTACTGTTTCTAATTTTATTTTGTGATGGTCTACAACCATTTTTACATGAGCTTTTTCAATTCCAGAAACGCTTTGAGAAAATTCGTTGTTATCAACTAAAGCAACATCACAATTTTCATCAACACTTGTTAAAGTTTGTGGTTCTTCAACTTCAAATGTTTTTAAAGCATATTTTGTTTCTTTATTAACTTCACCTAATTTGTAAGCTACAGCATCAATTCCTAAAGCTTTTTGTAATCTTGCAAAAACAATAGCTGATGCAATTGAGTCTGTATCTGGTTTTGTGTGTCCAAAAACATATAATTTATTCATATTTAATCTCCTTTAAAAAACAATTAACATTAAGACACATATAGTTTCAATGTATCTCTAACTCCTTAATTATACCATAAATAGGTAAAAACGTCAATGGTTACATAATATAAAACTGATGGGATGGGGGAAAGATAAAAAATGGAGAGAAGTCATTGGACTTCCCTCCATTTTACATATAGTTATTGCAGCGATTTTCTGTGTTTGAATATATTCCCAACAAGGTAAATGGCTGACAAAATGAATAATACGGTACCTAAAACAGCCATAACGTCCACGATAAACTCATTTTCTTCTACAGTGAAAAGTGCACAATAATTAAAAGCTACGCCAGAAAAGAAGAAACCGCTATGCGGGGCTTGGATAAGTTTGGGATGATAAGCAGAAAAAAATGTAGCTGCTGCAATGCTAAATGAAAGCATTTTACACAATGTAAAACGTGAAAACCAATCCAAGTTGTCATTCAGGGAAAACAAAAGAATCAGTACCACCAATGCAATTGCCAAAAATACAACTTTAAAAAAATTTTTAGAAAATTTTGACATTTCAAGTACCTCTTTTTTTAGTGTGTATATTCGGACTATATGTAAACACCGTCAATCTATATAAATTAGATATATAGACATTAGTGTAATTTTCAAGGTGCTAATATATAAAGTATTATATATTGGTTAAAGCATTCTGTCAACTTTACTATAAAAAATACTTGATAAATTGGCAAAAAACATATATAATCGAGTTGCAAAATAATAGCAAAAGAGACCCGGAAAGGAATATATGAACATAGACTTTGGAATGCTTACAAGAGAAGAAAGCCATCAAGGTTTTATAAGTGAATTTTTAAAAGAGCTAGAGAAGGGACTAAGAAATATGAATAATGAGATAAAAGAATATACAATAGACAGATTTGAAGGAGATTTTGCTGTTTGTGAAGACCGTGATACTGGAGAGATGGTAGATTTTAAAAGAGATGATTTACCACAAAATGCAAGAGAGGGAAGCATTTTAAAATATTCTAATGGAAAATTTGAGCTAGACAGCAAGCAAGAACAAGAAGTATCAGAAAGAATTAAACAAAAGATGGATAATTTGTGGAATAATTAATTAAAACAGTAGAAAATAGATTTTTGTTATGGGGGAAAATAAATGGCAAAACGTAAGAATAAGAAAAATCAACAGGCATTAAAAGGCCTAGTTGTAGTAATTATAATTGCTATAATTACAATTTTAGGAGATAAAATAAAGCTAGATAATATTAATAATTTGGTTGAAGAAGTTAGCTCGAATAATGTAGCAACTAATCAGGTTGTTGCAGACTCGAGCGAGGCAGTAGATGGAGAAGATGTAGATGTTTATTATCTGGATGTGGGGCAGGCTGATTCTATTTTAGTGCAAAGTAATGGAATGAATATGTTAATTGATGCTGGAACTAATGATATGGGAAAGACTGTTGTAAGAGACTTACAAGCTTTAGGAATAAAAAAGATTGACGTATTAATTGGAACACACCCTCACGAAGATCATATTGGAGGGCTTGACGATGTGATAAAAAATTTTGATATAGGAACAATTTATATGCCAAAAGTGCAAACAAATACAAAAACCTTTGAAGATGTATTAGATGCAATAAATGAAAAAGGTCTAAAAATTACTTCTCCAGAGGTTGGCTATAAATTTAATATTGGCAATGCAATATGTGAGGTAATGAACTGTGGTACAGGCACAAGCGAAGAAAAGAGCAATTTGAATTTATCATCAATCGTAATAAGAATGACATATGGAGAACAAAGCTTTTTATTTATGGGAGATGCAGAAAAAGAAAATGAAGAAACAAGAACATGGCCGCAGACAAATGTACTAAAGGTTGGACATCATGGCTCAAATACAAGCTCATCACAAAACTTTTTAGACCAGGTAAAACCACATATAGCAATAATATCAGTTGGAAAAGAAAACAAATATGGTCACCCAAAACAAGTGATATTGGATAGACTAAATAAAATGGGAGTGAAAATATACAGAACAGATGAAAGTGGAACGATAAAAATAACATGTGATGGAAAAGAAAATAAGGTAGAATTTGTGAAATTTGAAAAATAAAAGACTAACAAGCTCTGGTGAAATAATAAAAGTACTAGAGCTTATTTAGAAGATAAATATTATGAAGGCAAAAAGTTAGGTAAAGTAAAAATGTAAAAGCAATTTGGCATGTTACATTATACTTGATACCTGCTTTTATTTTTTTACTTGTCTGAAATATGAATAAAAATAAAAAAAGTTCTAGACAAGTGAAAAAAAATATGTTATATTATGAAAGTAAACAAACAGCAAATATTGCAAATGCCACTGTGGCGGAATTGGTAGACGCACTGGATTCAAAATCCAGCGGGAAACCATGTGGGTTCGAGTCCCACCAGTGGTACCAAAAATAAGAGTAGGAATATAAAAATTCCTATTCTTTTAATTTATATAAAACTTCAAGGTGGGGCTCGAAAAGGGCGTAAAGGCAAATGTCCAGTGGACATTTGGTAGCCCGCGGGTAGAGCTAGCACCAGTGGTAAATTTGAAGTAAAAAAAGAAAACTACTTTTTTAGCAGTTTCCTCAAAATATTTTTAATTACTTTTTTCAGTTAATGACAATTGCTTATTTTTATTACAATAAACAACGTATACAATAAACATTATTGAACTTACAACAGAAATTATAAATGTAATCTTTTCTAATTGTGTTCCTTTATAGGTTACTTCCACAGAAGTTTCGCCATGTACTGTTAGATTTATACATATAAAACCGTTTTCAGATTCGTCATACTTTAATTTTTTACCATTTACATTTATGTCATATCCTAAATAATAAATGTATGGTAGCTCTAAAACTACATTTGAATTATCGCCTTCTACAATAAATTTCATATAACTTCCGTCCTTTTCTTCATCTTTTATTGTAGCATTTCCAGATAAAATAACAACTCCCTCAGACCTTTCGCAAATATAATCAAGGTTATTGCTTGCTTTTACTGGTAAATATTCATAAGCAGCACATTGATTGCCATCTAATTTTGTATTAGTATATAAATAAGATAAGTCAAATTCTGTATCATATTTTACCGAATTTGTTATGTATTCGCCAGAATAAATCAAAATTACTAAAATTAGAATATACATTGTTTCTAATTTTAAATTACTTATACTCATATAAATATTTACACCAGCAATTATCGAAAATGCAAATGTAGAAATCAGCAAAAATCTCCATGGAAATTGAATTACTGATGGAACTTTAGGAAACCACTGCCATGGGAACAATGTAGTTGACATTAATGCAAAAAGTATGCCAGTACATAATGTTACTATATATAACAATTTATGCTCCTTCTTTATTTTAGAAAATACCATTGGAGTAAACAATAATGCTACAATAATTGGTAAGCCTAATACAAAAGACATACTTTCATTAAGTTTGTTAGTGCTTAATTTATAAGCCCATTCTGGCTGTGTTTTTCCAAAAATTAATTGAGAAGGATATATTCTGTGGTCTAAAAATGCCTCCTTGCTAGCACCTTTTACAAAAGCAGTATAATCTGTTGTCATTTTATGTTCTAATAATGGTCCATAGAAAAATAGTGAAATTAAAATTATAAATGAACCATTAATAATTAACTTTGTCCATATATTTTTTCTAGTAGATTTCATAAATAATTTTTGTATATTAAAAATAACAAAAATAAAGGAAAGTACAACAGCCATTAATGTGCTTATATTATGAGACAATACAATTCCTAAAGCACCAATTGTTAAAAAGTAGCTTTCTTTTCCAGAATCATAAAAAATGTCGTATAAACCGTAAAATAACAATGGAAAAAACATATAAGCTATTACTTCTCCCATAGCCATTCTACAATATATGTCAGACAAAAAATAAGGTGCAGTAATATATATTATTGCTGTTATAAATGACATATTATTATTTTTTGAGATTTTTTTCATCAGTTTAAACATTGAAATGCCAGACAATGCAATAGATAACATAATAGTTAATTTCATGGCATCTAATATTGATGTGAATAATGAAAAGAATCCACTTATATATGTACCTAATGGAGGATAAAATATATTCCATGAATATCCATAATTTTTACAAAAGTTTGATACAATCAATGGTGGAATTTGCTTTGAAATAATTCCCGAATTTGTAGAATAATTTCTTGAAAAATGATATACGCCATCATGAGACCAGTAAAAACCTTGTGTATATAATGGTGCACTCAAAAGCAAAGAAATTAACACGATTAATAATATGTAAAAAAAATCGGTGTTAAGTATATTTTTTTGTTTCTTAAAAATGTTCATTTTGACACTCCTTTTTGATTTTTTTATAATATAACATAGATTGTGCATTGTTACAATGTTTTAAAACGGCAAAATAAGAAATTAGTTATTAAAATTTGCAATGCTGATATTTTAAGAGTTTAACTAAACAAAATTATATGAAAATACTTACAATTTAATATGTTATATGAATGGCAACACAGCAGAAAATATTATCATATATTTTTTATTTAAATTGTTGAAATTTATTTTTTTAATTGTTACAATATATGATATAAATATGTATAACAAAAAAATACAAACATAAATCTTAAGAAAAATTGAAAGGAAATTATTTATGAATAGTAAGGTATTAAATATTATTTTAATGTGTATTATTGCAGCAATACTTGTGGTAGTTGTGGCTATTGCTTTTTTTACATTTTCTAATCATGATGCTCAACCATTACCAATGAATGCAGAATTAAATGTTGTTGCAAATGTAGAAGAGCAAAATGTTATTGAAAATGTTGTGGTTGAACAACCTGAAAATTTGCCAACTTTAAGCAACAAAGGAGAAATTGCAAAAACTAGGTCTGTGTATACAGATGTAAATTTTAAAACTGTAACAGTTCCAGCTGGATATGCTATAATTGCAGATTCACCAAGTATTAATGATGGAATGGTAATTTCAGATGTTGCAAATGATGATTTAGATAATTCGAAAGAGGGAAATCAGTTTGTATGGATTCCTGTTGAAACACCGGTTTTAGATGTAAGCAAATTAGATAATGAAATTGATATAAATGATGCTATTTCAGAGAGTGTATCAAATAAAAAATATCCAATGGCTTTAAAACTTGCTGATGGAAATTACAAGGGAGTTCTTTATAGATTTGAATCTATTAATGAAGATACTGAAACTAAAGTTAATTTCATAGCATACAGTGAAGGAAACAATGAGAGAGAACCAGCTAATATAGATGATAATGGAGCTAGTGTTGCTGGTTGGACTCAAACTTCTTATCAAGAAGAGTTTAATGCTTTAATTAAAAGAGTAAAAAATGATGGCGGATTTTGGGTTGCAAGATTTGAAACTAGTGTAGATTCAAACAATGTTGCTCAAAGTAAGCAAAATCAAAAAGTTCTAACTAACACATCTTGGTATAATTTATATACAACACAAAAAAGCTTAACTAAAGGTACTACAACGAGCCATATGATTTGGGGATGCCAATGGGATCAAATTATGATTTGGATGAAGGACATTAGAAACAACAATGTTGTTCAAGGTTCACGTTATTTTATTATAAATAGCAGTAATATGGGAAATTATTTGAACACAGAGATAAAAATTTCTGAAGATCAAACAAAGAGAGCGGGAGAAGCTTTCAGGTTTAAATCTGGTGAAGTTGGCGGTGCGATGATAAAGAACATATATGATTTAGCAGGAAATGTTTGGGAATGGACGATGGAAGCTAATTTTACAAATTCAAGAACTGTAAGAGGTGGAGATTGCTCTTATGATGGAGAATCTTATCCTGTTTCTGCAAGATTTTCATTTAAACCAACATATACAGGAGAAAAATTAGAGAATATAGGTTCAAGAATGATTTTATATTAAAAAATACTTATATAAAAAATTGAAGAATTACTTAAAGAGTAGTTCTTCGATTTTTATAATTTAGTGGTAATAGAAAAGGTAAATGAAAAACGACAAAATTTAACATATTTCGCAAAAACAAAAATATTTACTTTTTGCGAAACACATAATATAATATATTCGAGGTGAATAATTGCTATGAAATTGATAAAGCGAGAATATTTACAAGACTTAATAGACATTGATATTAATTTTAATTTAGTTAAATTTGATAATTTAAGGGATTATATGGCTTTAAATAATTATATTGAAGAAAATTATATATTCAGGTTTCAGACAATATAAGTGATGATAAAACTTTTGAAAGAGAAGTAAGACCTTTATTAAAAATAAAAGATGCATATCCGAAAATATTAATTGCAAGAACTAGACATAATGATTATCAATATGAGGGAGTTCAAATATATGACATAGCAAATTGGCTTTTGAAATAGAAAATGTAAATAATAATAGCAAAATAAAATAATAAAATTTGACTGTTTTAAACCAAAACTATTGTTTTTTCTATCAATCTGTGATATCATAGATACCGTAAAACATACCTTACTCATGGTTTTAGGAAAAAACTCCACTAAATCTAAGAATAAGGCAAATAAAAATTAGGAGGAAATGAAAATGACAAAGGAAAGAAAACAAGAAATTATTGCTACTTACAGAAGAGATGAAAAGGATACTGGTTCTCCAGAAGTTCAAATAGCTCTTTTAACAGAAAGAATCAATAATTTAACAGAACATTTAAAAACACATCAAAAAGATAATCACTCAAGAAGAGGATTATTACAAATGGTTGGAGCTAGAAGAAGCTTATTAAACTATTTAGCAAAAGAAGATGTTCAAAGATACAGAGACATCGTAGAAAAATTAGGACTAAGAAAATAATAAAGACATAGGGCGTTTTACAAATGATAAAGCGCCCATTTTTACAAATTTACAGAAAAAAATTTTGTTATTTTGATGTAAAAAAGCATAAAATAATAAAAAATTCATTTTAAAGTCACATTAAAGTTGTATAACCATACTTGTAAAATTAGAGGTAGCTTGTATAAAATGTTATGTTTTAAAATAATTCAACATACAAAGAATAACTTAAATAACATTTTATAGAGGTTACAATCTAAGTACAAGTATTGCTTATAAATAAATTAAAAGGAGAGATATTATGTACAGAAAATTTGAAACAGAGTTAGCTGGAAGAAAGCTAACAGTTGAAACAGGAAGAGTTGCAGAACTTGCAAATGGTGATGCAATTATTCACTATGGAGACACAGTTGTAATGGTAAACGTTACAGCATCTAAAGAGCCAAGAGAAGGAATTGATTTCTTCCCACTATCAGTTGATTACGAAGAGAAACTATATGCAGTTGGAAAAATTCCTGGAAGCTTCCAAAAAAGAGAAGGAAAGCCAGCTGACAAGGCTATTTTAACATCAAGAGCTATAGATAGACCTATCAGACCTTTATTCCCAAAGGATTTTAGAAATGATGTATGTGTTGTTGCAACAGTTTTATCTGTTGAACAAGACAACAGCCCAGAAGTTTGTGCTATGATTGGTGCATCTGTTGCACTATCAATTTCAGATATTCCATTTGGCGGACCAACAGCAGCTGTAAATGTTGGATATGTTGATGGACAAATTGTTATAAACCCAACAGTTGCTCAAAGAGAGCATAGCAGATTAAAATTAACTGTTGCTGGAACTATGGAAAAAGTTACAATGATTGAAGCAGGAGCAGATGAAATACCAAATGACACAATGCTTGATTGTATAAAAGCAGGACATGAAGAAATTAAAAAGCTTTGCAAATTCATAGAAGGAATAAAAGAAGAAGTTGGAAAGCCAAAATTTGAATATGTTTCTTTTGCAACAGACAAAGATGTATATGCTGAAATTAAAGAAAACTTCAAAGAGAGAATGTATCAAGATGTACAAGCTGTGGATAAAGAAGTTAGAGATGCTAACATGGATAAATTAGCAGAAGATATTCAAGCATATTTTGTTGAAAAATATGGAGAAGAAGAGACAGAAGCAAAGAGCACAGAAATTGCAAACAGCATACACGACCTAGAAAAAGAATGTGTAAGAGAGATGATCTTCAAAGAGCACAAACGTCCAGATGGAAGAAGAATAGATGAAATAAGACCACTATCTTGTGAGGTTGGAGTATTACCAAGAGTACACGGAAGCGCAATATTTACAAGAGGTCAAACACAAGTATTATCAGTAGTAACACTTGGAACAAAATCTGAAGAACAAGAATTAGATGGATTAGATGAAGAAGAATCTAAGAGATACATGCATCAATATAACTTCCCATCTTATTCAGTTGGTGAAGCAAGACCATCACGTGGACCAGGAAGAAGAGAAATTGGACACGGTGCATTAGCTGAAAAAGCTCTAGTTCCAGTAATTCCATCAGAAGATGAATTTCCTTATACAATAAGAGTTGTATCAGAAGTATTATCTTCAAATGGTTCAACATCACAAGCAAGTATTTGTGGAAGCACTTTAGCACTTATGGACGCAGGTGTTCCAATAAAGAAACCAGTAGCAGGAATATCAACAGGACTTGTTACATCAAAAGAAAATCCAGATGAATATGTAATGCTTACAGATATTCAAGGAATCGAAGATTTCTTCGGAGACATGGACTTCAAAGTTGGTGGAACAAAAGATGGTATAACAGCTATCCAAGTTGACATTAAAAACGATGGACTAACATATGATATAATCAAAGAAGCTTTTGAAAGAACAAAAGTTGCACGTGATTATATATTAGACGAAATAATGAAACCACAAATAGCAGAGCCAAGAGCTGAATTATCTAAATACGCACCAAGAATAATTACAACAACAATCAATGTAGACAAGATTAAAGATGTAATAGGACCTGGTGGAAAAATGATAAACAAGATTATAGATGCAACAGGTGTTAAAGTAGACATCGAAGAAGACGGAAGAGTTTGCATTTACACAGACGATGCTGAAAACGGAAAGAAAGCTTTGAAAATGATTGAAGATATTGCAAAAGATATCGAAGTTGGAAAAGTTTATGACGGAAAAGTTACAAGAATAATGAACTTTGGAGCTTTTGTTGATATTGGTGGAGGAAGAGAAGGATTACTTCATATTTCTAAAATATCAAACAAGAGAGTTGAAAAAGTTGAAGATGTTTTAGCAGTAGGCGATGAAATTAAAGTAAAAGTTTATGAAATAGACAATCAAGACAGAATTAACTTAACAATGAAAGACTTAGAAGAAAATAAAGAAAACAAAGAAGAACACGTAGAAGAATAATAAATGCAACACGTAAAAGTAGCAATAAATATCAAAATTCGACAATAGTTGCAAATATATGAATAAGTAGTATAATATAGATGTGGGGAATGAAAATTCCCCAACATTATAATAATTGAAGGATTGATAAAATGAAGTATTTATATATAATACAACAAGCAATGGTTTGGATTTTAACTATATATTGGGTATATCAGTTGATAGTAAGTTTATGTTCACTTGTAAAATTAAAAGATAAACCATTGGTTGAGGAAAAGGACCATAAGTTTATGGCGATTTTGCCAGCTCATAATGAGGAAAATGTTATAGGAAACCTAATAGACAGCTTGAAAAAACAAGATTATCCTGCCAATTTAATAGATATTTATGTAATTGCAGATAATTGTACGGATAATACGGTTAAGATTGCAAAAGAAGCTGGAGCAATTGTTTTAGAGAGAAAAGAAGATGACCCTAAAAAAAGAACAAAAGGGGCTGCTCTTCAATGGTTTTTAAAACAAAAAATAGAAGAAAATGCAGATTATGATGCATTCTGCGTATTTGATGCAGATAACATTGTAGATAAGGGATTCTTTACTGCAATGAACAAAAAACTTTGCCAGGGTGAAGAAGTTGTTCAAGGTTATAGAGATATAAAAAATCCAACAGATAGCTGGGTTTCTGCAGGATATGCAATATTCTATTGGACAATGCACAGATTCTATCATTTAGCTAGATACAATTTGGGATTATCAGCTCTTTTGAATGGAACTGGATTTATGGTTAAATTTGATATAATAAAACCAACAGGTTGGAACACAGACACTCTAACAGAGGATATAGAATTCTCTTTGAAACGTATAATACAAGGTAAAAGAGTTGGCTGGGCAACAGATGCCATAGTATATGATGAACAACCAGTAGGATTTAAACAATCATGGTCACAAAGATCAAGATGGACAATAGGACATATTCAATGTCTACAAGAATACACAAAACCATTAGCTGGAGCTGTGAAGAAAAATAAAACATTGATGAATTTTGATGGACTTTTATACATGATGGGAAGTATTCCAATGTTTATAATGACTATTGTGTTATTGTTAATAAACTTTGTAATGTTCATATTTGGTGGAATGACACCAATGGATTTATTAATAAACTGCTTAAGATATATATTACCAACATTTTTCTTGCCAATATTTGTTGGAATAGTAATAATGATAATTGAAAGAAAACCAATAAGACCAATGTTAAAAGGACTTGCTTTTTATCCATTATTCTTGGGTTCATGGTTATTAATAAACTTTAAATGCTTATTCATACGTGATACAAAGTGGGAAAAGATAGACCACGTAAGAGATATAAAAATAAAAGATGTAGCATAACAGTAAAAAGAGGTGCAAATAAAGCATCTCTTTAATTTTGGAATATTTATGAAAATATATAGACTTTTCTATAAAAATAATGTAAAATTATATGGAAAATAAGCAAATAAAAAAAATTACACATTGCTTTTTATATTTCGATTATAGAGCAGTGTGCAGTTTGCAATATATTTGGCAACTACATTTCTGTAATTGCTTACTTTCTACGTTTATTATACATCAAGTAGAATAAATATGTCAATTGTTTTAAATAAATTTGTTTTGAAGGGGAATACGGGTAAAATGGAGAAAATACAAAAAATTTTTAAACCAAAATACATTCATATAGCTGTAATTATATTAGGAATAATATTCATGAGTCTATCAATATTTCACACGAATATGTGGTTTGATGAGAGTTACACAATAGGAATTGTAAGGCATTCTTTTTCAGAAATATGGAATATAACAAGCTATGATGTACATCCACCATTTTATTATTTCTGTTTGCATATTTTAAATTTAATATTTGGAGAGAATATTATTGTTTATAGATTGTTTTCAGCAATTACGATTGCATTAACTGCAATACTTGGATATACACACATTCGTAAAGACTTCGGAGAAAAAGTTGGTTTTTGGTTTTCTTTCTTAACACTAATGTTACCTGTATCTGCGCAATATGCAGGAGAAATAAGAATGTATTCTTTAGGAATGCTTTTGGGAACTATTATGTGTATATATGCTTATAGAATTTATAAGAAAGACATTCATAAATTAACATATGTATTTTTCGGACTAAGTAGCTTAGCATTGGCATACACTCATTATTATGGAGTACTATTAGCAGGCGTTATAAACTTGGCTTTATTCATATATCTAATCAAGAATAGGAAAGAAAGAAAACAAGATTTAATAAAATTTACAATAACGGCAGTGCTACAAGTTGTAGCATATTTGCCATGGCTTATAGTGTTTGCAAGCCATTTGAAAGGAACAAGTTTCTGGATTACATTAACTTTTCCAGGTTCAATATATGAAATATTAACAGTTCAATATAAAGGAAATTTGACATTCCAGCCAATAATACTATCAACAGCATTTTATGCATATTTAATTTATATGGTAGCAAGCACGCCAAAAAAAGAAAGAAAACCTGGTACTTGGGGATTCATCATCTATATAGGAATAATTCTTCTAGTGCTAGTAATTTGTGCCATGTTACATAGTGTAATTTTACTAAGTAGATATTTATTAATATTGAATGGTGCATTCATGTTTTCTATTGCATATTTTATGGCAAAAGATACAAACAAGGTACGTATGATTACAATATGCCTTATAATATTGACCTTGTCAGCATTTAGTAACTGTAAAACTATAAGAGAAAACTATGCTGAAAATAATAGAGATTTTAAAACATACTTAGATGAAAACATTGAAGATGGAGATATAATTATATACTCTGGAGCTATAAATGGAGCTGTTATAACAACAGAAGTGTCACAAAACCATGATAATACATCATATTTCTACAATAAAGAACATTGGGGAGTACATGATGCATACAAAGCTTTTGCACCATATATGGTAATAGAAGAAGATTTATCAAAAATTTTAGATAATTATACGGGAAGAATTTGGATTGTAGAAAATGAAAATACGCATCAGTTATGTGATGAAATAGCAGAAAAATATGATGTGACTAAACATGATGAAAAGCAATTTGTAAATAAGTATAAGGATTATAGATATACATTTGAACTAATTGAAAAATAATTAGACTTTTTGTAGTGATAAATAATATTTAAAACACGGTTACATACACCACGTATGTGACCTTGCCTTTTAAATATTGTTTTCCATGTGTAAATGTTATTATTAAATTGAATTTATCAAATTTGTGAAGTGAAAAATAAAGTAAAATTATATAAATCTTAATGTATGTAAAATAAACTAAAAAGAAAGGTGTGGTAGATAAAAGTGGAAAAACAGAAAATGAGAGTATTGGCCTTTGTTGGACCATCTGGAACTGGCAAGAGTTACAGAGCACAATTAGTTGCAAGAGAAAATAACATTCATTACATAATAGATGATGGTCTGTTAATAAATGAAAATGAGGTTTTAGCAGGAACATCAGCAAAAAAGGCTCCAACTAAAATAGAGACTGTAAAACATGCACTTTTTATAGAAGAAAAAGAACAAGCTGATATGAAAAAAGCTTTCAAAAAATACAAACCAGATAGTTTATTGATTTTGGGAACATCAGACAAAATGATACAGAAAATAATAGAAAGCTTGGATTTACCACCTCTTGAGAAAACAATTTATATAAACGAAGTTGCAACAGAAGAAGAGATGGAAAAGGCTCGTAATATACGTGTTACACAAGGAAAACACGTAATACCAGTACCAACATTTGAAATAAAAAAGGATTTTTCTGGATATATTCTAGATCCACTACAAATATTTAAATCAAAAGGTGGAACACCTTATATATCAGAAAAATCAATAATAAGGCCTACTTTTAGTTATCTTGGAAATTTTACTATATCGGACAGTGTGTTTAGACAAATTGCCGAAAGAGTAGCCAAGAAAATGCCAGAAATATATGATGTTTCCAGAATAAGGACTCAAAACTATGGAGATGGAATATCAATATACTTAGAGGCAATTATAAATTATGGAAATAATATTATAGAGGTATTACAGAATTATAAAGCAAGGGTAAAAAAAGAAATAGAAAAACAAACTGCGATGAATATAATAAAAATTGATTTAGTTGCAAAGGGAATTCATATGAATGAAGAATAAAAAATATGCAAAGTGTATGGAAAGTACATTTTGAGGACGGAGAAGAAAATGTCTTTTATAGTAGCAATAGATGGACCTGCAGGAACAGGCAAAGGAACTATGGCAAGCAGATTGTCAAAAAAATATAATCTAGTAAATATAGATACTGGTGCAACTTATAGATGTGTTACACTAGAAATGATGAACCAAAATATTGGAATGGATGAAGAAGAAAAAATTGCAGAAATGTTAAAGAGCATTCAAATAGAATTAAGCACTGAAAAAGGAAAACAAAAAGTATTTTTGAATGGTCAAGATGTAACTGATAAAATAAGAAGCAAGGAAGTATCTGCAAATGTATCACCTGTTTCAAGTATAAAGCAAGTAAGACTTGCGATGGGCGGACTTCAGAGAAAAATGGCTCAAGGAAAAGATGTAATAATGGAAGGAAGAGACATTGGAACTGTAATATTTCCAAATGCAGACGTTAAAATATATCTTGACGCAAATGTAGAAGTAAGAGCTAAAAGAAGAGTTAAACAAAACGAAGAAAAAGGCATCGAAATGTCATATGAAGAGGTTTTAGAAAATATAAAGAAACGTGATAAAAATGACATGGAAAAAGAGATGGGAGCCTTAAAAGTGGCAGAAGATGCAGTGGTTATAGATGGCTCAGAAATGACTATAAAAGAAGTAGAAAAAGCCATAAGCAATGTAATAGATAAAAAATTAAAGGCAAAAAAAGAGCAAGAAAAAATATATTGGGTGAGACCAGAAACCACGTGGAAGAAAATAGAAAGAGCGACTATAAAAGCAATTTTACATGCTTTTTATAAGGTTGTGTTTAGAATAGAAAAAATAAATGAAGAAAACCTTCCTATGGAGGGACCTGTAATTGTTTGTGCTAATCACTTAAATACCTGGGATGCAATAGGTTTAGTAACTGCAAGCAAGAGAAGAATAAGATTTATTGCTAAAGAAGAATTATTTCACAACAAATTTCTAAACTGGTTTGCACATGTATTTGATGTAATTCCTGTAAAGAGAGGAATGAGAGATATAGAGGCAATGAAAATGAACCTTACTGCATTAAAAAACGGTGAAGCACTAGGTTTATTTCCGGAAGGAACAAGAAAAGGCTTAGCAAAAGGTGCAAAAGTACAAAATGGAGCAGCATATATGGCTTTAAAAACAAAAATAAAAGTAGTACCAGTTGGAATACAAGGAACATTCAAACCATTTACTAAGGTAAAATTAAACTATGGCAAACCACTAGATTATACAAATTACGAACCAAAAAATCCAGAAAAAGAAGATATAGAAAAGGCAACAAAAGAAATTATGGACAGCATAATTATGTTGACAAATCAAGCAAAATAATGTATAATTGACAACAGAAAATCGCCCAATAGGGACGCCCCTTTTTGGGCGAAAAAGTTATTGTTTTATAGCATTTCAGTTTTGGAATTGTTATAAAAATACTAAAACTTCGAAAAACACAGTCAAAATAGACTCAAAACTATATAGAAATGAAGGATTTTTATGGAAAAATTTGAAGATAATTTAACATTTGAAGATATAATAAATCAAACTTTAAAAAAAGTAAAAGTTGGAAGTACTATAACAGGTACAATAGTTGAAATTAATGGAAAAGGCGAAATATTTGTAGATATCGGTTATAAAGCAGATGGAATTATACCAAGAAACGAATATTTTAGTGAAAAAGGACTAGAACCAGCTGATGAATATAAGGTTGGAGATAAGATAAAAGCAGATGTATTGAAATTAAATGACGGACAAGGCAATGTATTAATGTCTTGTAAACACGCAAAAATAAAAGAAATAAGAAAAGAATTCAAAGAAAAAGTAGACAACAAAGAAGTATTTGAAGAAGAAGTTAAGCAGACTAATAAAAATGGATTAGTTGTATTATACAAGAATTTAATTAGAGTATTTATACCAATTTCATTATCAGAAGTTGGAAGAGACGAAGATGTAAGCTCTTATAAAGGAAAAACAATTAGGTTTAGAGTTATAGAAAACGATGAAAGAGCAAAGAAAATTATCGGTTCTGTAAAAGATTTAGTTGAGGAAGAAAAGAAAGCAAAAGAAGAAGAATTTTGGAACAACATTGAAGTTGGAAAGAAATATACAGGTACTGTAACAGCAATAAGCGATTATGGAGCATTTGTTGATATTGGTGGTGCACAAGGTTTGTTACATATATCGGAAATGACTTGGGGAAGAAATCAAAACCCAAGAGATATATTGGAAGTTGGACAAAGCATTGAAGTAAGTGTAAAAGAGCTTGATAAAGAAAATAAGAGATTCAAATTATCTTATGAGAAAAAAGGCCCAAATCCTTGGAATAAAGTAGAAGAAAAATACCATGTTGGAGATGTGGTAAAAGTAAAAATTTCTAAGATAATGCCTTTTGGTGCATTTGCAGAATTGGAAAAAGGAATAGAAGGTCTAGTACACATTTCACAAATCTGTGAAAGAAAAATAGCAAAACCTGAAGAAGAGCTTCAAGTTGGACAAAAAGTAAATGCAAAAATAATAAACATAGATTTTGAAAACAAAAAAATAGAACTATCGATAAGAGAATTAGAAGGAACATCACAAGAATATAAAGAGAATGCATAATAAAATTTCGCCCAGAGGGGACGCACCTTTTTGGGCGAAAACCTTGGATATTGTTAAATATATGATAAAATAAAAGCTTTTTAAAACGTGAATTTTATAGAGCTTTTGTGATGTCAAAGTTAATGGATAAAATTATATTTATATGAGAGATAATTAAAATTGTAAAAATTAAAATAATTAAATTTAAATTAAAATCGCCCAAAAAGGGACGTCCCCATTGGGCGAAGAGGGGGAAAAATGAATAACAAAAATATTAGAAATATTGCAATAATTGCACACGTTGACCATGGTAAAACTACATTGGTTGATGCACTTTTAAAACAGAGCCATGTTTTCAGAGAGAATGAACAAGTAGCAGAAAGAGTAATGGACTCTGGAGATATCGAAAAGGAAAGAGGAATTACAATTCTTTCTAAAAATACATCTGTTATGTATAATGGAGTAAAAATTAATATAGTTGATACTCCTGGACATGCTGATTTCGGTGGAGAAGTTGAGCGTGTATTAAAGACTGTTGATGGTGTTTTATTATTGGTAGATGCTTTTGAAGGCCCAATGCCTCAAACAAGAGAGGTTTTAAAGAAAGCTTTAGCACTTAACCTAAAACCAATAGTTGTAATAAACAAAATAGATAGACCAGGTGCAGAACCTGAAAAAGCATTGGACAAGGTTATTGAATTATTCATAGAATTAAATGCTTCTGATGAACAATTAGATTTCCCAGTTATTTATGCATCAGCTAAAAACGGAATTGCAAAAATGAATTTATCAGATGATTCTGATAACATTACATGTATATTCGATACAATAATCGACAAGATTGAACCTCCAACATGTGATATGGATGGAACAATGCAAATGTTAGTATCTAACATAGATTATGATGATTATTTAGGAAGAATTGCAATAGGAAGAATCGAACGTGGTAAAATAAAGAATGGAATGCCAGTTTCAATTTGTAAACAAGAAAAAAATACACAAGGAAAAATTGCTAAATTGTTCACATACATGGGATTAAAAAGAGTTGAAGTTGATGAAGTTGACGCCGGTGATATAGTTGCTATATCAGGTATTCCAGATATCAGCATCGGAGATACAATTTGTGATTTAGCAAACCCAGAAAAAATACCATTTGTAAACATAGATGAACCAACAGTTTCTATGACATTTAGTGTAAACAATGGACCTTTTGCAGGACAAGAAGGAGAATTTGTTACATCAAGACACATCAGAGACAGATTATTCAAAGAGCTAGAAAGAAACGTAAGTTTACGTGTTAAAGAAACAGCTTCTCCAGATAGCTTCGAAGTATGCGGACGTGGTGAATTACACTTATCTGTATTAATAGAAGAAATGAGAAGAGAGGGATATGAACTTCTAGTATCTCGTCCAAAGGTTATTTTCAAAGAGATTGATGGTGTAAAATGTGAGCCAATAGAGGACTTAGTTGTAAACGTACCAGACGATGCAATCGGAACAGTTATAGAAAAATTAGGAAGGCGTAAAGCTGAAATGAAGAACATGGAACCAGCAGAAGCCGGACATACAAAAATAGAGTTCAAGATTCCAGCACGTGGATTAATTGGTTATAGAACAGAATTCTTAACAGATACAAAGGGAACTGGAACAATGAACTCAATATTCGATTGCTATGAACCATACAAAGGAGACATTCAAGCAAGAACAAGAGGAGTTTTAGTTGCATTCGAACAAGGAACATCAATCACTTATGGATTATACAATGCTCAATTAAGAGGAGAATTATTCATAGGACCTGGTGTGGAAGTTTATGAAGGAATGATAGTTGGTATAAACTCTAGAAATGAAGATATTTCTATAAACGTTTGTAAAGAAAAACACCTTACAAACACAAGAGCTTCTGGATCTGATGATGCATTAAGATTGGTTCCACCAATTCAATTATCACTAGAAAAAGCAATAGAATTCATTGCAGAAGACGAACTTGTTGAAGTAACACCAAAAAATATTAGACTAAGAAAAGTAATACTAAACAACAAAGACAGAGAAAAAGCTGCAAGAAGATAGAAAAATTGATTCTTTGAGAGAAAACAATTTCACTCGAAGAATCAATTTTTCGCCCATTAGGGACGCCCCTTTTTGGGCGAAAATTTTGTCGAACGATTCTTTTGAAAAATATATAAACTTTATTGCAAAAAAATGAAAATGTAGTATAATATTATTGTAACAACGACAAGACATAATGTTACACTAAATTTTAGGGATAAACCACCGCAATGAAAATTGCAAAAAAAAACAGGCATTTGTGAGATGCCTGTTTTTCTATTACTGAAATAAATCAATAATAGATTTTAGTACTTCCGCAACCGCTAAAGCTTGCTTTAAAATCTTATGTAAGTTCTTTAGTAACTTTACGATTTTGTCAGTACCACTTCTCTTCTGTTTACGACAAGACATAATCTCACCTCCTCTCAGGGGACATGTCCACCATTTAGTATTATATAACAAATAAAATGCGAAGTTTGTCAAAACACGCGGTTTTACATAAAAAGTTTGATTTTTTTATAAAACTTGCTAAAATGGTGCTTTTAGTGTTATAATTAATATCGAGTTTATAAGAATTGAGATAATATATAAGAGGGAAAAGTAAAATGAACAAAGTTGAACTACTAAAAATAAAAGAATATGCACTTGAAAGACATATTCCAATAATAATGGATGACACATTAGAAGTTATAGATAAATATTTAACAGAGAAGAGACCAGAAAAAATACTTGAAATTGGCACAGCTGTTGGTTATTCTGCAATGTGTTTTTCTGAATATTTAAAAGATGGTGGAAAGATTGACACTATTGAAAGAGATGAAGAAAGAATTGCAGAAGCTAAAGAGAATATAAAAAAGGTTGGAGTAGAAGAAAAGATAAACATCTATGAAGGAGACGCTGTCGAAATTCTCCCAACTATGAATGATAAATATGATGTTGTTTTTATAGATGCTGCTAAGGGAAAATATCCATTTTTCTTGGAGCATGCATTGAGAATGTTAAAAGATGATGGAATTATTTTTGCAGATAACGTTTTGTATAAAGGTTATGTAATGAGTGATTACAATAAGCACAAACAACGTACAGCTGTTACTCATTTAAGACAGTATATTAAGGAAACTACTGAAAATCCAGAACTTGAAACTGAAATATTGAAAGTTGGAGATGGACTGGCAATTACAAAGAAAAGAATTAAAAAATAGTTACAGCTCAAGTATGATAGAATAAAGAAATAATAATAGGAGATTATGAAATGAAAAAACCAGAATTATTGGCCCCAGCAGGGTCTTTTGAAAAAGCTAAGGTTGCATTTATGTATGGAGCCGATGCTGTATATTGCGGAACTGCTTCACTTTCACTTAGAAGTAGAGCAGAAGTTGACGATAACGACTTGGAAAAAACAATAAAATATGCACACAGCATTGGAAAAAAAGTGTATGCAGCACTAAATATTTATGCATGGGACACAAATTATGAAGAAATTGAAAAGCAGGTAAAAATGCTAGATGAAGTACATGTTGATGCAATAATTGCTTCTGACGGTGGAGTTATTCAAAAGATTAGAGAGATTGCTCCAAACATAGAAATACATGTAAGTACTCAGGCAAATGTTGTAAGCTATCATGCTGCAAAGTTTTGGTATGATAATGGAGCTAAAAGAGTAATTCTAGGCAGAGAAACAAGCAAAGACCAAATTCAAGAGATAATGAAGAATAAGCCAGAAGATTTAGAAGTTGAAATGTTTATACACGGCGCTTTGTGCTGGGCATATTCTGGAAGATGTTTCTTAAGCGAATATTTATCTTGCAGGTCAGCAAACTTAGGTGATTGTTCACAAAGCTGTAGATGGGCATATAATATGTATTTAGAAGAAAAGAATAAACCGGGAAATCTAATGCCTGTTGAAACAGATGAAAATGGAACATACATATTATCATCAAAAGATTTGTGCTTGATAAAAGAAATTCCACAAATAATAGAAATGGGTGTTGATAGCCTAAAGATTGAAGGAAGACTTAAAACAGAATATTATTTAGCATCTGTTGTAAATGTATATAGAAACGCAATAGACGATTACATGACAAATCCAGAAGGATATGACTATACAAAATATTTGAAAGAACTTGAAAAAGTAAAGACTAGAGGACTTACAACTTTCTATTTTAATGACAGAAATAATAAAGATTTCCAAGAATACGAAGGAAAACAATATAATCCAGATTATGAATTTGGAGGCAAAATTCTTGAAGATAAATCAGAAAATTCAAGAGTACTAATAGAAATAAAGAATAAGTTAAGTGTTGGAGACACATTGGAATTGATAATCCCAAATGAAATAAAACCACAGGCATTCACAATAGAAAAATTATATGATAGCGAAACTAACGAAGAGATAAGTACAGTAAATCCAGGAAAACAAGGACAGACAGTAATATTAGAAATTCCTTTTGAAGTGAAAAAAGGGTGGATATTAAGAAGAAAAAAATAATAAAAAAGGCATAAAATTTTAATGTTTTATGCCTTTTTATAGTTTAAGTACTTACTGTATTTTCTAAATTAGCTAATTTATATGATAATATTAAACTAACAAAAAATATAGGATAGCAAATTAATCCAACAATGCCATGCGCAAAACCTGGAAATAGCACGAAAACAGAACCGAGAGTGAATCCGATAATACATAATGAAGTTGCCTGATGATATTTATCAAATAAATATTTTATAATTCGTATCCACAGTAAACAACCAAAGAAAAGCCCGATTCCCATTGGAACTAAAATGTGGAAATTGATTGTTGCAATTGCATCTATGTATGTTGTGTAAACTCCTAAACACATTAAAATTACAGTATTGCTAATTCCTGGTACTACAATTCCAACAGACATTAAAAAACCAGAAAGTATTAAATATAAATAACTTGACGAAGCGGAATTTGTAGTGCCTAAACTTAAAGATTTTTCTATAAATATTAGAGCAATTCCAAATAAAAAAGAAATAATCATTGGAATTATATTTTTTATTTCAACATATTTATTAGTAGAAGCTTGTTTGAAAAGAGATGGAATGGTTCCTAAAATGAGCCCAATAAAAGCATAGCAAGATTGAAATTTATATAAGGAAAAGAAGTATTTTATAACATTTCCAAACAATACTACGCCAACTATTCCGCCGAGTCCAATTGGAAATAAGAAAAGAAAATTTGTCTTAAAATCCTTAAAAAAATGTATTATGCTATTAACAAGTTTTTCATAAATGCCAAATATAACGCAAAATACTCCACTGCTGACACCAGGCAGAATAGCACCAAATCCCATCAATATACCAATTAAAAAATTGTAAAAGTATTTCATAAATTACCTCCAGATGATATAATATATGCAATATAGGAACAATTTATTAGAAAAGAGATGATAGTATGAAAAATTTAACATTAAGAGAAAAAATCGGTCAAATGTTGATTATAAAAATACAGGGAAAAGAAATAACAAATGAAACAAAGAGAATGATTGAAGAATATAAAGTTGGAGGAATAATTCTTTATAGGAAAAACTATGACACATATGAAGAAATGATAAATTTAATAAATGAAATTAAAAAGGTAAACAACGAAAGTGGTAATATTCCGCTATTTATAAGTATAGATCAAGAAGGCGGAAGGGTAAACAGAATGCCTCGAGAGTTAAAGAACATAAAGAGTGCTGGAAAGCTGGTTGCAAAGGATAATATAGAAATAATAGAGCAGGCTGGAATGGTAACTGCACAAATGTTAAAAGAATCTGGTTTTAATATGGATTATGCACCTGTGCTAGATATACAGAGATTTGAGGATGGGCATGCTATTGGAGACAGGTGCTATGGTAAAAATGCAGAGGAAGTAAGCAAAAACGGAATACAAATAATGAAAGAACTAGCTAATGGAGGAGTGATTCCAGTTATAAAACATTTTCCTGGTCATGGTCTTACAAAAAAAGATTCTCATTTTTTCTTGCCAGTGATAGACGCTAAAATTGAAGATTTAGAAAAAGAAGATATATTACCTTTTAAAAGAGCAATTGGGCAAAATGCTGAAATTATAATGGTAGGGCATTTAGTTGTAAAAGACGTAGATAAGAAAAATCCTGCATCTCTATCAAAAACGATAATTAATGATTATTTAAGAAACAAATACCAATACAAAGGTCTAGTAATGACAGACGATTTAAAGATGAGGGCAATAAGCTTAAGATATGGATATGTAAAAGCCACGATGAAAGCATGCAAAGCAGGAGCAGATATAATAATGATAGGAGCACCTCACAACACAGTAATTCACGCAATACATAAAATAGAAAAGAATGTTAAGAATAAAAAAATAGACATAAATCAAATAGATAAAAGTGTGGAAAAAATAATTAAACTTAAAGAAAAATACAACATAACAGATGAACCGGCAAAAGGTTGTAATATTGACGAAATAAATAGAAAAATTGAAAAGATAAATATGAAATTACAATAGAAAAATTTTTAAAAAATGTATAATAAAAAATAAACAAAGACCAATTAATATTTTTAAACGAAACTGGAAGTGCACCTTCTGAAAAGTACGAAGATGCTCTTACCAAGCACAATGTGCCGAGACTTTATAAAAATGTGAATTGGTCTTTTTTTGCGAAAAAGTATTATTTTAAGTGGTCATGCACGTTATTTATTTTTCTTTCATATATTGTGTTATAGTGATGGTTAAAAATGTTTACAATTTTCAACCGAAAATGGAGGTGCGTGTATGCTAACCATTTCTTTAATGGGCTTTTTAAAATTTTTACAAACAGCAGTGTTTGTTGTAGGTTATATTTCAAACAATAATTTATTTCCAGAACCACTTTCATCAGAAGAAGAAAAAATTTATTTAGTAAGAATGTCTGAAGGCGATGAAGAAGCGAGAAACATATTAATAGAAAGAAATTTAAGGTTGGTGGCACATGTATGCAAAAAATATGCGTCTACAAACGTTGACCAAGAAGACTTAATTTCCATTGGTACTATTGGTTTGATAAAGGGAATAAATAGTTTTAAAATTGAGAAAGGGGCAAGGCTTTCTACATACGTGTCTAGATGCATAGATAATGAAATACTCATGTATCTGAGAAGCACGAAAAAACTTGGGGCAGAAGTTTATTTGGAGGATACTATTGGAAAAGATAAAGATGATAATACTGTAACGTTAAAAGAGGTTTTAGAGAACAATGAGAGAAATATTGAAGATGAAGTAGATTTAAAATTTAAAATAAAAAGATTATATGAAAAGATTAGAGAAATTTTAAAAGACAGGGAGAAAACTATAATTGAGTTGCGTTTTGGCTTAAATGGAGATAAGCCAAAAACACAGAAGCAAATTGCGAAGATGATGGGGATATCTAGAAGTTATGTTTCAAGAATTGAAACAAAAGCAATTGGAAAATTAGCAAAAGAATTGAAAGAGTAAAAGAAAAAAATATTTTAGAAAAAGTAAATAGTTATTTTAAACGCAGAAAAAAGTCAAATAATGTCGAATTATTGTACATTCAAGCTTGAAAAGGACAGAAGATGATGTTATAATGAGTGTCGTATCCTAGTAGAAAGGAGTATGTACTATGGGTATCAAGTTGACTACAGAAGTGAAAGAAGTCATCCATCAGATGATAGCAATTACTAAAGAATTTGAACCTGGGATGATGAACACACTAGTACTGTTTGATGCGCTTCTTTTGAATCGGCTTTTTGCCACTTCAATGGAAGTATCTTCGAGCTGTAAGCTGGAGTTAATTTCTGATGATGTGCAACGGATTCTTAGAAACGGCTACTGCGAAGATGCAAATGAGGAGGGAAACAAGACAGAAAAAAATAGCACTGATGCTGTATTTCCTTCGGAACATGAAACAAAGACTACGGAAAATTTTATTGAAAGTAAAGCATACCAAGAAGATGACGTTCATATCTTTACCTCGTGCATTGTTGATGCATGTGGAACAAATTGTGGAGGTATTGATTTTTCACAGGATCTGGCAGATGTTTTTAACTATGCAATTCAGATTGTGACAGAAGAAAAACGTGAATGGGTAACATTTAAAGACATTGCTATTTCTTTTTCCGAAAACTTATCTAAAGCTATGATGGAACTTTTGGTAGAATGGGATACTGATATTTCGGAATTCCAAAAGAACTACAATGAAGCAACTTCCAACATGGAACAGGAATTTTATATTCCGACGTCTCTTACAGGATGTGTAACAATTTTGAACAGTAAATTTATTGATAATCCGAATTGTGAAATTCTTGGACGGGATGCTGAATGTGAAGAAATTTGGCGCAACATGATGAAGAAAACAAAACGCAATGTAATCCTTGTGGGAAAACCTGGCGTTGGTAAATCTTCCATCGTGTATAAGCTGACTTCTGACATTGTTAATCAGAGATGCCCTGAAATGTTTAATGATTTTATCGTTCTTTCTTTGGACGTGAATAACATCATTTCTGGCACTACTTTGAGAGGACAGGCAGAAGAACGGTTTCAGGACCTCATTGAATTGATGAAAAAACATAACAATGTTATCCTGTTTATCGATGAGATTCACATGATTGTTGGCGCTGGTGCTGTCTCGCACGGAGAAAAACAAGATCTGTCTAATGCATTGAAGCCCATTTTGGCTGGCGATGATGCAATTGTCATTGGTGCAACGACTGATGAAGAATATGCACAAACATTTGGCATGGAAGGAGCTTTGAGGCGTAGATTTAAGACAATCACAGTAAGAGAACCTCGTACCACGGAAGTCTACGACATGCTGAAGGAATCTATTAGGCAGTTGGAAGAATTCCATGGAGTTCGCATTTCTAAGAAGATGGTCGAAATGATTATTTTCTACTCTTCGTGTTTCAACTACAACACAAGCAATCCAGACCGCACTAAGGACTTGATTGATGTGTCTATGGTTACTGCACGTATGAGTGGTAAAGATCGCGTTGACCGTGAATCTATTATGAAAAACTTTGGAGCAAACTTCGAAGAATTTCGTAATATGTCTGAAGAAATGGTACGAAACACAGCTTACCATGAAGTTGGACATTTTATTGTCCAGCGTTTTTCTGATAAGCTGATTGACCGGAAGGCAATTGCTATTTCTATTGTTCCTGCTGAAGGCTATCTTGGCTTGACAGTGACTGACGCGACTGATAAAACTGTAAATAAGGATAAATCGTATTTTACGGATTTGATTGCAGATTTGTTGGCTGGCCGAATTGCTGAAAAGCTTTTTATGAAGTCTGAAAATAATGCAGGGGCTGAGAGTGACTTGGAGAAAGCAACGAAAATTGCGTTTAAAATGGTAACCAAATATGGTATGGCCAGTAGGCTTGGGGAAAACCAAATCTATTTGAACGACAAGGATTATCAGATGCAGACTCCGGCAGTTACCGAAATTGTGAACCGAGAAGTCCAGAAAATTTTAGAAGAAGCGGCTAAAAAGGCAACGCTGGTCTTGGACGAACACCAAGAAGTGGTAGAGGAGCTGGTTAATGAGCTTACGAAAAAAGGCATGCTGAGCGGAAAAGAGCTTAATTCTATTATTGAACTTTATGAGCAAAAGCAGGCTGTGACCGTATAATAAACACATAGTATATCGCAATGGCAGGGAAGTTTTCCCTGTCATTTGCTATACTAAAATTTGATGACGAAAAAAGTTGAAAAAATTTGAATAATGAAGTATAATAGAAAACGACACATTTAAAGATATTAAAACGGTTTGAAAAGTATTTAGTATATAAAGAAAAATAACAGGGGAAGATTATGATAAATATACTTTTTTGTGGTAATTATAAAGTATTTGATGGAGCATTAACAGAGCTTATATCTATTACAAATAAAACAAGCGAAGCGGTAAATTGTTATATATACACAATGGATGTTTCTAGAATTAATCCGGATTTTATTTCGATGAGTGATGAACAAATTGATTTTTTAAATAAAGTAATTAAATCAAAGAATTCAGAGAACAAAGTTACCAAAATAGATGTTACAGAGATATATGAGAAAGAATTTGGTCATGGAAAAAATGAAAATGCATATTGTACTCCTTATACTTTGTTAAGGTTGTTTGCAGATATTGTTCCCAACATGCCAGAAAAGCTCTTATATTTAGATATAGATATGATGGCTGCAAAAGACATAGCAGAACTATACAACACAAATATTGAAGAATATGAGTATGCAGCTGTTAAGGAAAAATACGGCTCTAAAATAATTAGACCAGATTACATTAATGCTGGAATGTTATTGCTAAATTTAAAGAAGATTAAAGAAACTGGATTGCTAGAAAAAGCAAGAGCTTTAATAAAAAAGAGAAAATTATTATTTGCTGATCAAGACGCTGTTTTCTGGAGTACTACTAGTAAACTTTTATTACCAAGAAAATTTAATGAGCAGGCAAGCTTTAGAAGACAAGATACGGTAATTTGCCATTTCTGTAAAAGGCTTATGTATAAACCATATCCACACACAGAAAATTTTAAACAATGGCAAATTGATGGAATTCATAAAGAACTAAAATGTTTTAGTTTTGATGATGACCTAAATGAATATTTGGAATGGAAAAAAGAATTTGAACAAAGAGGTTGCAAATTTGAAATGATTGAGAAAAAGTAAATTATAGAAGTAAAAAATATTTATAAAAATGAAATATAGAATTAAATATTATCTGAAAAATGGAGAAAGTTAAAAACAAGTTTTATAGGAGGAAAATTTTAAAATGAACAAAAATATAGTACCAGTTTTTATGGCAGTAGATGATGGATACATTCCTTTTCTAGGAGTAGCGCTAAAATCTGTTATAGAAAACTCATCAAAAGAAAATAAATACGAGATAAAAATATTATATACAAAGGTATCGGAAGAAAATAAAAACAAAATAAAAGCATATGAAACAGAAAATGTTAGTATAGAATTTGTAGATTTGAGTAGCAAGCTACATGAAATTGAAGATAAATTATATACACGTAACTATTTTTCAAATACAACATATTTTAGATTGTTTATACCAGAGCTTTATCCAGAATATGATAAAGTAGTTTACATAGATAGCGATACTGTGACTTTAGCAGACATTGCAGATTTATATAACACAGATATGGGAGATAATTTAATTGCAGGAATTCCAGACGGTGCAGTACAAGCAATACCTGTATTCCAAGAATATGTTGAAAAAGTTGTTGGAGTAATAGATTATAACAATTATTTCAATGCAGGAATTATTGTAATGAATTTAAAAGCTTTAAGAGAATACAAGTTCCAAGAAAAATTCTTATATATGTTAGGAAAAATTAAATTTGAAGTTGCACAAGACCAAGATTACATGAATAGATTGTGCAAAGGTAGAGTAAAGCTATTAGGGTTTGAGTGGAACAGAATGCCAGCAATGGGAAAACGTGAAGGAACTATTAATTTAGTACATTATAATTTAGGTTGTAAGCCATGGTACTTTGATGATGTATTATATCAAGAATATTTCTGGAAATATGCAAAAGAGACAGAATTTTATGATGAAATAAGAGCTATGAAGAGTAAATACACAGATGCAGACAAAGAAAAGGATGATGCAAATAGCTCAAAACTTATAGAATTAGCTAAATTGGAAGCTGATTGTGTTGGCGATGATAGAAGAAAATAGGAGATAGTTTTAATGGATACAAAAAAATTGTTAGCAATTTCGAAAAAGGCTAGACAAGAAAGAAAACAAGAGAAAGAAAAGAGAAGACAAGAAAAATTACAAGCAGTAGAAAATGAAGAAGAAATTGTTGAAGAAATGCTAAAAAATCAACCAATAAAAGTAAGAGAAAAGCAAGAAACAGGAAGTGCATCAGAAGGAAATGATGGGCAAATAGAGAAAGCACAAGATAGGTTGGAAGTTTTAAAGAAGATAGAAGAGTTTGAGAGAGAAGGAAAATTTGATGTAGATGTTGAAGATGACCCTCCTACAATAGTACTAACACCAGAAAACATAGACTATCTTAGAGAAAAAATGTCTAGCAAAATAAAAAGAATATTTGCCAACGAAATGGGAGAAAGATTTCTAGATAACTTACTAAAAAACAACAAATTAATAATAAAACAAGTAAATGGAATAGAAAATTTAAACAAAGTAAAAACGGGAGCATTAATAACATGTAACCACTTTAATCCATTTGACTGTTTTACTGTAGAAAAAGTGTTTAGAATGTCTGAAAATGAAAAAGATAAAAGGCTATACAAAGTGATAAGAGAAGGAAATTACACAAATTTCCCAGGATTATATGGCTTCTTCTTTAGAAATTGCGACACATTACCATTAAGCTCAAACAAGAGAACAATGGTAAACTTTATGAAGGCTGTAGACACAATATTACAAAAGGGAGATTATATATTAATCTATCCAGAGCAAAGTATGTGGTGGAACTATAGAAAGCCAAAGCCATTAAAAAATGGAGCATTTAAGCTGGCTGCAAGAAATAACGTACCAGTAATACCAATATTTATAACAATGGAAGACAGTAAACTTATTGGTGAAGATGGATTCAACATACAAGAATATACAATAAACGTGGAAGAACCAATATATCCAGACGAAAAACTAAACGAAAAAGAAAATACAGAAATAATGAAACAGAAAAACTTTGAAACCTGGAAGAATGTATATGAAAAATTTTATGGAATTCCATTGGAATATACGTGTGAAAAGAATAATAATAAATAATAAAAATACAATGTGAAACTGTGGAGCAATTATACTTCACAGTTTTTTGAAAAAAGCTAAGTTGAAAAAAATTACAATTTTGGCTACGTCAAATTTCATTCATAACGCGGTTACATACAGTAAATTTGTTTTTTGAATATCATTTTCTTGCTAAAATTTAATTCTTTTCAAACTAAAATGGAGGTGTAAAAATGGAACAAAAGGTTTTATATTATAGTGATGAATTAAATGATGAACTTGCTCCAGCAACTATACAATCAAGAGTAATAGACGAAAAGTTTAAATATAAAAAAGGTTTAATTTGGAATGTATGTTCATTATTTATTCAGAATGTACTAAGTATGCCAATAAAATGGGGCTATCTAAGAATAAAATTTAGACATAAATTTATTGGAAAAGAAAAACTAAAAGAATGTAAAAAACAAGGTTATTTCATGTATGCAAATCATACACAACCATTTGCAGACACATTTATACCAAGTGTTGCAGATTATCCTAAAAGAAACTTTTTAATAGTAAATCCAGTAAACATTTCACTAAGAGGAACAGGAACATTAGTCGAAATGCTTGGTGCAATTCCAATTCCATCAGACATAAAAGCAATGAAAAACTTTTTAGCAACAATAGAAGAAAAAATAAAAAACAAAAATTCAATAACAATATATCCAGAGGCCCATATTTGGCCATACTATACAAAAATAAGACCATTCAAAGCAGTGTCATTCAAGTATCCAGTAAAATTAAATGCGCCTGCATATTGTATAACAAATACATATCAAAGCTATGGTAGACACAATAATAAAATACAACTCGTCTCATATGTAGATGGACCATTTTATCCAAATGAAGAACTACAATTAAAAGAAAGACAACAAGATTTACGAGATAGAGTATATGAAAAAATGGTTGAGAGAAGCAGAAATAACAATGTGGAACATATTAAATATGTTAAAATAGAAGAAATGAAGAAAAAATAAGTATAGAGTAAATTTTAATAAATAACGGGAAGAGAAAATTGTAATTTTTCAACTGAATTGCTAGGTATAAATAAGAATGTAGGCTATGTATATGTGCGAGAGTTAAAAGAGGAAGGAAGAATAAGAGATGATGAAATAGTAAGAAAAGTTCGCAGAAAAACTCCACCAAAAGAGAAAGTTAGCAAGGAAATAACAGAGGGTACAAAAAGACAAGATAATGCACAATTACAACAAATGACAGACGAAGAAAGAGAAAAAAGAATATTAGAATTATTTGAAGCTGGTTGCAAGAAAAAGTCAAAGCAAAAAAAGAAACGTGTGAAGTTGAAAGATAATTAATGTTGTTAAAAAGGAGAAATGAGAAAATATGAGAGATATTAATGAAGCTATAGAAAAAAATATAAATTTTGAAATGCAAGTACTAGAATTGAGGAAAAATGAATACACGGTTACCGAAATATCTAGCATATTACATGTAAGTTCAGAAAAGGTGAGCAATGCTATAAAGAGCTTAACAGAAAAAGGACTGCTTGCAACAAAATATAAAAATTTACATGGTAAGAGTATGTTAAAAAGAAAACAAAGAGCATTGGAATTGCTTGAAGATGGAAAAACAGTAAAGGAAATTGCACACGAATTAGAGGTATCTATAGATACAGTATATAAATATATTAAAGAGTTTATTAAAGATGGAAAAGTAACAAAAGAAGTGCTAAATAGAAATGCAGATTTGGAGTTGGAAAGTAGAGTATTAGAACTTAGAAACAGTGGTTATACCAAACCTCAAATTATGGAAGAATTAGGTTTAGGAAACCTTTCTGTCACAACTATAATACAAAAATTAGTTGAAAATGGACAACTGAAACATACTAATTTAAACCCAACACCAGAAGAAACTGGAAAAGAAGCATATATTAAAAATGAAATACAAAAATTAATAAAAAGTGGTTGTGCAATATGTGAAGTAGTTAGAACTTTAAAAATAAGTATTAGTATGGCATATAATTATACAAAGGATTTGATTAGCGAAGGAAAATTAGATGAAAGCTCAGTTATGTTTGAAAAGCAATATGGATTACATGACCTAGAACAAATGCTAATAGAGATGATGGAAAATAGAATTAGCAGAGTTCAAATGGCAAGAGAATCAAAAATGTCATATAATAAAATAGGTCCAATAATAAATAGGCTTATCAAAGATAATAGAATAAAAGAAAATGAAAATACAAGAAATCCCAACTTATTTTCAAGAAAATTAAAAAAAGAAATAGACATGAGAAATAAAGAAGGTATTATACATGACTGTAGAGAAGAAATGAGTAAATATGAACGAGATATAAGAAGAAACATAATCAGTGAAGCCATACAACAAAAATATGCTAGTTGTTGTAAAAAAATAGTTGAATGCGGTGGAAACTTGACTAGAGAGGAAGTAGATATATTAGCTGAAACTATTGCTTATGGAGATGGAAAGTTTTCTCCAGAAAATCTTCTATTTATTAGTAATGAATATAGAAAGCTAGGAGAGTATGCTGTTGCAAGAAGATTATGTGCTACTTGTGAACAAATATATGGAAAAAATGAGTTGATTTCGGAAATAAGTGTTACACTAAAAGTAGCAATGGAGAAACAGCAAGCATATAATCTTTTGAAAAATGGAAAGACGAATGAGGAAATAATGAATGCTACGAATTTAAGACAAACTGATATTATAAGAATGAGAAGAGAGTATGGAGGTTCAAGAAAAACAGAAGTAGCAGTAGAACCCGAAGTATAAAAATAAGTGAATAATTAATGGACAAGTAGAATACTATGTATAAAAAGTACATAGTATTTTTTATGTACAAATGAAAAGGGAGGAATTTTTATGTGGCATTCTAGTAGTGTTGAGGAGATTGCGAAAAATCTGAAAACTAATATTAATATTGGTTTATCAGATGACGAGGCTCAAAAGAGGTTTGATAGATATGGACCAAATAATTTGAAGGAGAAGAAAAAAGAGAGTATATTTGTTAAGTTTATTAAACAATTTAATGATTTTATGATTATTACATTAATAATTGCTGCTATTATATCGGCAGTTGTTTCTAAGCTTAACGGAGAAGCAGATTACATAGACTCTATTATAATTGTTGCAATAGTTATTTTTAATGCAATTATGGGATTGGTTCAGGAACAGAAGGCAGAGAAATCGTTAGAGGCACTAAAGAAGATGTCTGCTCCGAATGCAAAAGTTAGAAGGGATGGACGAGTTCAAGAAATTGATGCAACATTGGTGGTTCCAGGTGATATTGTAATTTTAGAAGCGGGAAATTATGTGCCAGCGGATTGCAGATTGATAAATTCATATAATTTGAAGATTGAAGAGTCGGCATTAACAGGAGAAACAATTCCGAGCCTAAAAGATAGTAGTAAGATTTTAAAAGAGAATACTGCAATGGGTGATTTGTGCAATATGGTATTTGCAACTACAATAGTAGTAAATGGTCATGGAGAGGCAATAGTTGTTGAAACTGGAATGAATACAAGAGTTGGCAAAATTGCTGGAATGATAATAGAGGATGAGTCTCCAGAAACACCAATTCAAAAGAAACTTGCAGAGGTTGGGAAGATTTTAGCAATTGCTTGTATAATAATTTGTGTATTAATATTTGTAATAGGAATTTTTAAGAAGATTCCTATTATAGAAATGTTTATGACGTCTGTTGGTCTCGCGGTTGCAGCAATTCCAGAGGGGCTACCCGCAATTGTTACTATAATGCTTTCTATTGGTGTTACAAAAATGGCTAAGAAAAACAGTATTATACGTAAGCTTCCAGCAGTTGAAACACTTGGAAGCAGTAGTGTAATTTGCTCGGATAAAACAGGAACTTTAACACAAAACAAGATGACTGTAACAGAAATTAGGAATTGCTTTGGAAGAGCTAACAGCAATGAAAGAAAGTTTATTTTAGAACTTGGAACTATGTGTACAGATACAACAGAAGAAAGAATTAATGGTAAGCTAGGATTTGTGGGAGAGGCGACAGAAGTTGCAATCTCGAATGCAGCAATGGAAGAAGGAGTAAGTAAATCTTTCTTGTATGATGAAATGAAAAGAATTAATGATATTCCATTTGACTCGAAAAGAAAGATGATGACAACAATTCACAAATACGGAAATGAATATAGAATAATTACAAAAGGAGCACCAGATGTATTATTAAAAAGGTGTAGTAATTGTTATTCCGGTGGTCAAATTGTGCCAATCTTTAGTAAGAAAGACGATATAAATGAACAGAATAATCAAATGGCAGAAAAGGCTTTAAGAGTAATTGCTGTAGCATATAAAGATGTAGAAAAATTGCCAGAAATGCAAGATGTGGAGAAAGACTTAATATTTTGTGGTTTAATTGGAATGATTGATCCTCCAAGAGAAGGAGTGAAAGAGGCAGTAAGAACTTGTAGAAGAGCAGGAATAAAAACAGTAATGATAACAGGAGATCATTTGCAAACAGCTAAGGCAATTGCAAAAGAACTTGGAATTCTGAAAAGAGGAGATTTAGCAATAGATGGCGAAACTTTGGAGAGAATGAGTCAACATGAACTTGAACAAAATATAATGGATTATTCGGTATTCGCAAGGGTTTCACCAGAACATAAGGTAAGAATTGTGAAAGCTTTTCAAAGCACAGGAGCAGTAGTTGCAATGACTGGAGATGGTGTGAATGATGCTCCAGCATTGAAAAATGCAGACATAGGAATTGCAATGGGAAAAGGTGGCACAGATGTAGCAAAAAATGCAGCAGATATGATTTTGCTAGATGATAATTTTGTTACAATTGTAGAGGCTGTAAAACAAGGAAGAAACATATATGATAATATAAAAAAAGCAATACATTTTTTAATTTCAACTAATATAGGAGAAATAGTAACAATATTTTTCGGACTAGTATTAGGGATAAAATCACCATTACTGGCAATCCAGTTATTGTGGATAAACTTAGTAACAGACTCGCTTCCAGCCATTGCATTAGGCTTAGAAAAAGAAGAAGAAAATATAATGAGCAGGCTCCCTAGAAACCCTAAAAAGAATTTATTTGCAGATGGATTATGGTGGAAAATAATAATAGAGGGAGCAATGCTGGGAATATTTACTCTATTGGCATTTAGTATTGGAAATCGTTTATATTCCGTAGAAGTTGGCAGAACAATGGCATTCCTAACATTAGGAATTTTGGAACTAGTTCATAGTTTTAATATTAAGAGTGAAGAAAGTATATTTAAGATTGGAGTACTTGAAAATAAGTATTTGGTTGGAGCATTAGTATTAGGAGTAATTTTGCAGGTAATAGTTGTCGTTGTAAGTCCACTTGCGCAGGTGTTTAGTTTAGTTCCGTTAACAGGAATGCAATGGCTATATACAATTTTAATTGCAGTAGCACCAATACCAATAGTAGAGATACAGAAAGCGGTAAATGGATATAAATTTGGAAGAGTAGTGTATGCAAAAAACAATTAAATATATATTAAAGAAGCAAATGAGGAATAGCATTTGCCTCTTTTTTGTGGTATAATGTATTTATTGGATATATGAAGAAGGAGAAAATATGGAGCAAGAAAAGCGTATATTAATAAGAAAACAATTTGAGATTAGTAGTAATAAGGATAAAAAGAATGTTATATTATATTTATTAGATATGGGATATGATAATAAAGACCTTACAGAAATATTGGGAGTAAATGTAAAAAAAATATATAATATAAAAGCTGCTAAATTAAACCAACATTATATGGAGCAAATTATTGGAACAAAAATATATGGGTTAGTTGCTGAACTTGTAAGAGAAGATGAAAATCAAATTGCCGATTTGGCAATGAAAGGATATTCAATAGATGATATAGTGATAAGAATTGGATACTCTAAAGGTACTGTCGGAAATATTGCACAGAGGGTAATAGTAGAAAGAAAATTAAAGGTTCCTACAAAAAAAGAGATAAAACAGGGGAAAAAAGGCAAAGAAAAAGGTACCGAAAAAAATATTTCTACAACACAAAATAAAAAGCGTACAAAGAGATTTTCAATGGAACAAGCCAATAGCGAAGAAATTGAAAGACTAAAAAGAAATTATGCACAAAATAAAATAGAAAGTAACAGAGAAGCTATAAAAAGAATAATAACAAAATTAGGTGATGAAAAAATAACAGATTTAACAAAGAAAAAAATTTTAGAGTATTGCAAAGAAATAGTAAAATATGACGGAACATTAACAGAAGATGAATATAGAATATTAACAGATGTTATTACAAGAGATGAAGCAATACCAGATATGTCTGGCATAAGATTTGTTTTAGATGTATGTACACAACAACATAATTTTTTGCCTGCAATGAAATTATTAAATAATTGTATAGAAATATATGGAAGTTTACCACAGCTTGAAGAAGCAAGAGATGTCATTAGTAAAACGCACAGAAAACAACTAATGATAAATAGTTTAGAAAAAGATGGAAATGTTGAAAAAACTATGAGAGAATTTGGAGCACAAGAGGCAGAAGTTAGAGAAATTAAGAGAGTATACATAGATACCAATAAAGAACAATCAGGTAATAAACAAAGAGATAAAAGAATGAATAAAAAAGATGATGGAATAGAAATGTAGTAATCGATATGAATAAAAAATTTGCATTTGTATAAAATATATGGTATAATGGAAAGCGTCGCAGTTAAAAAGGAGTGTGAAAGTATTTTATACAATAGATTAAAACACTGCACGAAAGAAATTTTTAGATTGCTAACAATTGCTTCAATAGCACTATTTATAATAATTGCAATAGTATTTGTAAAATATAATCCAGTGTATGCTGTGAAAATAAACGACGAAATAATAGGCTATGTAAAGAGCAAAACGGCAATGGAAGAAAAGATAAACAATGAATTATTAACATCAGATAATCCATGTGCTGTGTTTTCAGAATTAACAGTGGAACCAACATATGAATTGGTTTTATCGGATGTTGAGGCAGAAGATGACGATAAAATTGCAGAAATGTTATCAGAAAATATAAAAACTATGTATAAAGTTTATGCGGTTACGATAAACAATGAAATAGAAACATATGTAAACACCGTAGAAGAAGCAGAAACTATAGTTGCAGAAATGCAGAGTGAATATTCAGAAGACGTTGCAAAAGTTGGAATTCAAGAACAATATACAACAGACTTCGAGAGTGTTGGAACTCAATCATTAGAAGTTGCAAAATTAAGTGTTGATACAGATTTGAGAGGAATAAAAACAGAGCAAGAAAGAATAGCAGAAGCAACATTTAATGGTGTATATTTTAGTGTAAAACCAGTAGTAGGAAACATTACATCAAGATATGGCGTAGTAGAGACTAGTGTAAGAAACCATGCTCATGGAGGCTTAGATATAGCGGCTCCATATGGAACAAGTATTAAAGCAGCAGCTGATGGAACTGTTTCATATTCTGGTTGGATGAGTGGTTATGGCTACTTAATTATAATTGATCATGCGAATGGAGTGCAAACATATTATGGACACTGTAGCAAATTATATGCATCTGTTGGAGATGAAGTAACAGCAGGAGATGTAATTGCAGCAGTTGGTTCAACAGGAAATTCAACAGGGAACCACTTACACTTAGAAATAAGACTAAATGGAAATAAAATAAATCCACAATTATATTTATATAAATAGAAAAGAATAGCGAAGGCTATTCTTTTTTCACAAATATTTGCCTTTTTTTCACAAACTTTTCACAAATATATTGTATTATAACTCTAGATTAGGATAGAATGAATAATGGAGCTAATCTTAAGAGAATAAGACGAGTCAAAAAGTATTTTTTGACACAGTAAGAAAGGAGAGTAATTAAAATGGAAGAGAATAAAGACAATGTAAAAACACCAGATGCAGTTGTAGATAAATCTGGTAAAGAATTTAAAGCAGTAAAACAATCAGAAAAAAAGCAAAAAGGTCAATCTAATTTTGGAAAAAGTGTAGCAGTACCATTTTTGAGCGGTGTGCTTGGTGCAACACTTGTATTAGGAACATGTTTAGGAGTTCCAGAGATACGAAGCAATATAATAAGAGAAAACAATAACAATAATAATTCTGTTTCAACCAGCACAAGTGCGTCAACAGGAACATTAAACACAACACAAATTTCTTTAGCAGAGTATTCTGGAACAGGAATTGCTGTTGCAAAAAAAGTATTACCTTCAATAGTAGGTATTGAAGTAAACTACACGGTTAATTCAATGTTCTTTAATCAACAAAATACAGCAACTGCAACAGGCTCGGGAATTATTATTAGCGAAGATGGATACATTATTACAAATAACCATGTAATAAGCTCAAGCTCATCTTCATCATATTATACAATTGGAGAGGCAAACTCTATAAAGGTAACATTAAATGGTGATGAAACTAAGTATGATGCTAAAATAGTAGGAACTGATTCACAAACAGACTTAGCTGTAATAAAAATAGATAAAACAGGTCTAACAGCAGCAGAATTAGGGAACTCAAGCTCTGTACAAGTAGGTGAATTTGCAATGGCTGTAGGAAGCCCATTAGGAATGCAAAACACTGTTACAGGCGGTATGATTTCTGCACTAGATAGAGAAGTAACAGATTCAGATGGAAAAACATTTACATTAATTCAAACAGATGCTGCTATAAACTCTGGAAACAGTGGTGGAGCCTTAGTAAACAGCCAAGGTCAAGTAATAGGAATAAACACATTAAAAGTTTCATTAACAGGTGTCGAAGGAATGGGATTTGCAATTCCAATTGATTCTGCAAAACCAATTATAGAACAATTAATTCAATACAATAAAGTAAAAAGACCATATATAGGAATTTCTGGTAGAGATTTGGACGAAACAACAGCAAAGAGAAATAACCTAGTAGTTGGTGTTTATGTTGCAAGTGTAGACGAATATTCAGCAGCAGAAAAAGCTGGAATAAAGGCTGGAGACGTAATAGTAAAGGCTGACGGACAAGAAATAAAAACTATGACAGAATTAAACAATATTAAGAATACACACAATATTGGAGACACAATGACAGTAACAGTAAACAGAAATGGACAAGAGAAAGAGATTACATTAACATTGCAAGAACAATAATGTTATTGAAAAAAATTAAAATTTTAAAGACTATATAAATTAAACATGAATAAATTTATATTACCAATACAAATTAATAAAATACTAATTAGTTACATTCAGTTCACAAAAAGGACAAAAAGTATTGGTAATATATAACCATAGTTAGTAATAAGTTACTCCATTACTAACTAAAAAATTAGAACATCCCCTTTTATTTTCGGATCGATTGCTAAAGAGATAATAGCAATCGATTTTTTACGCTTAAATTGAATGATTACTGAATAAAGAAAAAATATCCTTAAGTGTTTATTACTTAATGATATAGCATATGCGTGGCTTGGACAAGATTGGGTAGATAAAGGATATACTATGTTTTCTGCAAGAGCTGAGTTCTACCCCAAGGTCCCGATATTACAGCTTGAACAAATTTATCATTTTAAAATACAAGTTGTAACTGCAAATAACTTCAGAAAAGCAATAAGAGCATTGAACTTAGATTTAAGGCAATATAGGGGACTGTGTGTACAATATGTAAAGTACTAATGAAGAAAGAGATAATAGTTTTAACATATAAAATTTTCCATGGGAAATTTTCCAGTACTCGTTGCACAACGTCGAAAAAAGGTATATAATAGATAACCAGTGAAATGGGGAGATTTATTGATGGAAAGTAATATTATAGATAAACAAATATATGAAGATTTAATAAGTCAAGTTGACGCAAGGAAGCTAGATTTAGCATCAAAATTAATGCAGAATAAAGCTATTGCGATAAATAAGATTACATATGATAATAAACAAAATTTTGAGGTCCATTCAATCGTAAAAGATGAAAAGAATGATGATGGAATTATAGTAAAACAGAAACATAAAGTTTATATTAAAGTCGCAGAGGGAGAAATTGAAAATTTATCGTGTACATGTGACGATTATAAGGAAAATTATTGTGCATGTGAACATATTATTGCAACTGTTAAAGAATTTGCGAGTAACTCTGACTATGTAAGAATTTTTTCTGGAGAGAAAAAAGAGACCAAAAGTAATGATACATTCAAAGAACGAGGAGAAAATTATAAGGTTTTCAATCAACTGGTAAATGAATTTTACAGAATCAATGAAGAAGAGGAAGAGCAGAATATATCTTCAGGCAAGGAGGAAGGATTCGTTCATATTGAGCCAAAGATTATATGTAGTAGAACCAATAATAGCTTGAAACTAGAAATAAAGCTTTCTAAAAAAGATGAGAAGCAGAGTTATAAGGTAAAGTCTTTACCAGAATTTTATGATAGATTTGCGAGTGGTGAAAAGTATAAATATGGAGCAAAGCTTGAATTTGCACACACAAGAGAAAAATTTGTGGAAGAAGACAGAAATTTTTTAGATTTTGTGCTTAAATATTCAGAAATAATAAAATATGCTAATGAATCGTCTACAGGATATGATTATTACACAAAAAGAATGGGAGAAGATGCAATAGTTATTTCTAACACAGGTTTAGATGATTTATTTGAATGCCTGAAAAATAGAGCAATTTCAATGGAAGACCAGTTTGGAACTGATGCTGTTGTTTTTGTACCAAATGAGCCAGACATTAAATTTAAATTAGAGGAAAATGATGATGGAGAATATAAGATAACTGTAAATGTTGATATATATGCGTATATGGTTTATGAGGGCAGAAAATATACATATTTAATGCTTGATAAGAAATTATACAGATGCTCAAAAAAATATAGCAATACTGTTATTAAAATGTTGGAAGTATTTAGAAAGAACTTTACAAAAGAGATTTTGCTTCCAGAGAGCCAGTTGTCTAATTTCTTCTCTATAGTACAACCAAGCATAAAGAATAGTGTTAATATTGGAGAAAATGAGTACAAGAAAGTTGAAAAATACATTCCTGCAGAGCTATATGCAAAATTATATTTGGACTACAATGACTTAAATTATGTGCTAGCAGACATTAGATTTATATATGGAGATGTAGAGATAAATCCGCTAGATTCTAAGAAACAAGTAGAAGTACTTTCTAGAAATACAATAAAAGAAAGCAAATTAATTAACATGTTCGTTAAGAGTGGATTCATGCTAGACCAAAAGAACAATAGATTGGTTCTTGCAAATGATGACAAGATATATGAATTTTTGACTAATGATATGGATTCATATATGAAGAATTTTGAAGTGCTTGCAACAGATAATTTTAAGGCAAAAGAAGTTAGAAGTACATCTGCCGTTAATTTGGGTGTAAGGGTAGAAAATAATTTGCTAGACATAGATTTTTCTAGTCTGGACTTCGACCCAGCAGAGCTTCAGGAGATAATGAAACAGTATAAATTAAAGAAGAGATACCATAGACTAAAAGATGGAAGCTTCGTAAATTTGGAAGATAATGATACTATCAAATTTATAGAGAGTGTAACCGAAGATATAGATGTTGATTACAGCCAAATAAAGAACAATACTTTACAGTTACCAATGTACAGGGCTCTTTATTTAGATAAAATTTTGGAGAAGAATAGCTTTATTCATGTTACGAAAGATGAAAGCTACAAGAATTTAGTTGAAAATATCGATGTAAAAGAGATAGAAGGAAACATGGAAGTGCCAAAGAACCTGAATGCTAGCCTTAGAGAATACCAAAAAGTAGGTGTACAATGGTTACGTATGCTTGATTACTACGGTTTGGGCGGAATTTTGGCAGATGATATGGGTCTTGGAAAAACTGTTCAGCTATTGTGTGTAATTTGTGCATACAAAGATAATGGAGGAAAGAAACCATGTTTAGTCGTATGCCCAAGTTCATTATGCTTAAACTGGCAGAATGAAGCGGAAAAATTTACGATAGGAATGCAATCTATAGTAGTACATGGAACACTAGAAGAAAGAAAAAATCAGATTGCATCAATACCAAATTATGATATAGTAATAACTTCATATGAATTATTGAAGAGAGATATAGAAGAATATAAAAAATATGACTTCAAATTTAAATACATAATTGCAGATGAAGCACAATACATAAAAAATAATAACACACAAAATGCAAAGGCAATTAAGAATATATCAGCAGAAACAAGGTTTGCACTAACTGGAACGCCAATAGAAAACTCTTTGTCTGAGCTATGGTCAATATTCGATTTCATAATGCCAGGCTACTTATTTGGATACAGAAAATTCAAAGAACTTTATGAAACGCCAATAATAAAAGAGGGCAATGAAGTGGCAATGAACAAATTGAAAAAATTGATAGAGCCATTCGTCTTAAGAAGAATAAAAGGTGAAGTCTTAACAGAGTTACCAGATAAAATGATATCTGTTCTAAATAGCCAGATGGTGGACGAGCAAAGAGATATTTATTTGTCTTATTTAGCAAAGGCAAAGAAAAATGCAATGGAAGAAATACAAGAAAATGGAATAGAAAAGAGCCAGATAAAAATACTTGCACTGTTAACAAGATTAAGACAAATATGTTGCCACCCAAGTCTATTTATAGACAACTACAAGGGCGAAAGCGGTAAGCTAAACCAATGTATAGAAATAGTAAAAGATGCAATACAATCAGGACACAAAATACTACTATTTTCAGGATACACGGCAATGTTTGAAATAATAGAAAAAGAATTGCAAAAAGAGAATATAGAATTCTTAAAATTAACAGGACAAACCAAAGTATCTGAAAGAATAAATTTAGTAGATGAATTTAACAGCAACCCAAACAAAAAATTATTCTTAATATCTTTAAAAGCAGGTGGAACAGGACTGAACTTAGTTGGAGCAGATGTGGTAATACACTATGACCCATGGTGGAACTTATCTGCAGAAAACCAGGCCACAGATAGAACTTACCGAATAGGACAAAAGAGAAACGTACAAGTATATAAATTAATAACAAAAAACTCAATAGAAGAGAAAATATATGAACTACAAAAAAGAAAAGAAACTTTGATTGATAGCATGCTTTCAACAAACCAAACATTTATAAGCAAGCTTTCAAAAGAAGACATAATGAATTTGTTTGAATAATTTCGCCCAATAGGGACGCCCTTTTTTGGGCGATTTAATATTATTGAAAGAGAACAATTTCATTTTTCAAAATGAAATTATTCTTACATATTAATATAAATTTAGTATTACTAATGAGTGATGAAAGGATATAGTATGAATGATTTTATAACTGTTGTTGGTGGAGGATTAGCTGGTTCTGAGGCTACGTACCAGATTGCTAAAAGAGGCATAAAAGTTAGATTGTACGAGATGAAGCCTAATAGTTTTTCGCCAGCACATTCGAATAATAATTTAGCAGAGATTGTTTGTAGCAATTCTTTTAAGTCTAATTTGCACACGAATGCTTGTGGGCTTTTAAAGGAAGAACTAAGAAATTTAGATTCCCTTCTTATTAAAGTCGCTGATGAAACTGCTGTACCAGCTGGGCAGGCTCTAGCTGTTGATAGAGAGGTGTTTTCTAAAAAGGTTACTGAAGCTTTAGAAAACATGAAAAATGTAGAAATAATTAGGCAAGAAGTAGGAAAAGATGGACTATCAATAGAGAGTATTGCAAAAGATGGAATTGTTATAATTGCAACAGGCCCACTTACTTCTGATGCCTTATCTAAGCAAATTTTAGAACTTACAGGAGAAGATGACTTACACTTTTATGATGCAGCAGCACCAATAATATTCAAAGATAGTATTGACATGAATATTGCTTTTTATGGCAATAGATATGAACAAGAAAGAGCTAAAGATGAAGATGTAGAAGAATGGAAAGCAAAGCAGAAAAATGATGGAGATGCAAGCTATATAAATCTTCCAATGAATAAAGAAGAATATGAACATTTTTGGAATGAATTAGTTAATGCAGAGGTTGTAGAATTACATCAATTTGAAAAAAGAGAAATTTTTGAAGGCTGTATGCCAGTTGAAGTAATGGCAAAGAGAGGAATAGATACATTAAGATATGGCCCATTAAAGCCAATGGGATTTACAGATCCACGTACAGGTTACAGGCCATATGCACTAGTTCAGTTAAGGCAAGACAATAAAGATGCAACAATTTATAATATTGTTGGATTCCAAACAAATTTAAAATTTGGAGAACAAAAACGAGTATTTAGTATGATACCAGGTTTAGAAAATGCGGAATTTGCAAAATATGGAGTAATGCATAGAAATACTTTCATAAATTCTACAAAATTATTAGATAGAACATATCAATTAAAGAAAAACAAAAACATATATTTTGCGGGACAAATTACAGGAGTAGAAGGATATGTAGAATCCATTTCATCTGGATTAGTTGCCGGAATAAATGCTGTAAAACAATTAAAACAAGAAGAAAAAATTGAGTTTTCTGAATATACAATGATAGGAGCATTAGCTCAATATATATCGACTTCAAATGAAAAATTTCAACCAATGAATGCAAATTATGGAATTTTACCAGAGCTAGAAGGAAAAAAGATATCAGATAAAAAATTGAAATATGGAAAATTATCAGATAGGGCGTTGGAAAAATTATTTTTAATAGAGTAGAATTTTTTGCCGTTATTTTAGATAAACTTCATTTAAAATGAAATACACAATTTTATTAATAAATTTTCGACGTAAATTATGAGTGTTTGCTTGAATTCTTAGTAAAAATATTGTAAGATAATACCAACCTTTCTTGTCAAAAGGTAGTCTTTACTTAAGGACGGAAAGGAGGGTTACAAGATGACCGTTGGAGATGCAATACTGAGTTTAGTTGATAAAATTGTTAGTAGAAAGAGAAAAAGTCGTAAGACTAGAACTTTCAAGAGAACAACAATTAAATGAAGAGAAGCAATCAGACAAGGACCAGGAGTAGACATACATATGGTCGGTAGAGTAGGATTCACAGCCTGCTCTATTTCTTATATAAAAAAAGTATGTGTATTCACAGGTACACATACGATTACAAGTTTGACCGTTGGAATCAAACATTTTTATTTGTAATAGAATGATAACATATTATTTAAAGTTTGTCAAATGATTTTTATACAAACAGTGTTATAATTCATTTGTGATAATGTCTTAATAAATCATTTGAGAAAATATCAATTTTGAATTATATGCAAAGTGTTACAAAAATATAACAAAATATTACATTTTTGTTAAAATACACACAAATTTTTTCTCTTATGGTATATTTATTGTGATAAATAAGACCTAGTATACATAAAGTATTGAAAAAATAAATTATATATGCTATAATATAGACATATGAGTTATAAAAGGAGATTGATAAAATGGCTAAGAGAAGTAATAAAATTGAAAATGAATATCAACAATACTTAAAAATGTCACCCGAATTTGTACATTTAACAGGTGAATCTTTAAAGGAACAAATTAGTGGTTTGGGTAATGCAGTAGAACAGATAACTGCTCAAATGATTAATTTGTCAACCGAAATTGAAGCATTAGGCAAAAGTGAAAAAGAAGAAGACAAAAAAGCTTTAGAAGCAAAAAAAGCCAGAAAAGAAAGCTTAAATAAGGCTTTGGAAAATGCTAAAAAAGAAAGAGAAGAACAAAAACCTAAATTAGAAAAACAATTAAACAGAGTTCAAGGGTTTGAAAAGAATAGAGCACAAATTGAAAGAGTAAGACAGATAAAAAATGATCTTGGAAATAAAAAAATGCATTTAGAATATGAAGTAAGCTATAATGAAAAGAAGATTTCTGAACTTGAAGAGCAAGTAACTGAAATAGATAAAGATGAAAATACTAAGTCAGTTATAGCTGAACTTGAAAAAATGCAAAAGTCTGACGTGAAAAATTTCGATGTTGATGATATTAAAAAATTAGATGAATTAGAAGCAAAAAAATCTGATATTGATGAAAAGAAAGCAGGAATTAAATCTAAAATTGACAGCTTGAAAAATGCCAATAAAGATTTAGAGCATAAAATTGATACATTAAATACTGAAATTGCAAAATGTGATTTTGCTTGGAAGAACTTATTTGCAAATAAAGCTTGGGATGAAATTGAGGCTAAATCTATGGATGGCAGATTTACAAAGAAAGAAGAAAAAACTAAACAAGAAGAACCAAGTAAAGAAGAGCCTAAAGAAGAAAAAGCTCCGGCTGCTGAGAAACCTACAGTAGAAGATATAGATAAACCAGTAGAACCAATGTGGACTGATTTACAATCAGAAGAAGAAGCTAAGAAAGAAGAAGCTGAACAAGCAGCAAAGGAAAACAATGAAAAGGCACTAGTAAAAACAAGCAGATGGTCTAAATTATGGAATGCAATAAAGCACCCAATTCAAACTATAAAAGCTGCAAGAGAAAAAGCTAAGTCTGGAGAAGGTAAAAGAATTATAAAAAATGGTGATGCAATTAAAAAAGATGGAGAGCCAGAAAAAACAGAAGCACAAAGTGTTGATGCATTTATAGCAAAATTACGCCAAATGTCTGAAAAAGAAGCTGCAAAAGATGCTCAAAATAAGGATAATAAAGAACAACCAGATTATTCAAAATATGTAGCAAGACATGCAAGAAAAGTTGAAGCTCAAAAACAAAGAGACGACGAAGGAAGATAAAATTAATTCCATATAAATATTAGAAAACTAAGTGAAATATTCGCTTAGTTTTCTTGCTTTTTACGACATATTAGTATAAAATAAACAAGAAATCGAATGTCAAAAACTAATTTGACTTGTGTACAATAAAAATAATGATGCAATTGTAAAATTACGTAGAAAATTAGTAAAATGTTTTTATTCAGAAAATTAATTTTTCGACTTGTATCTTTGATGAGGGGATTAAACTAGAAATGAAACAGATTTTATTTGTTATTGCAATGAAAAAGGAAGCAACAGACATTGCAGAAAAATTGAAACTAGAAAAGATTAACGAAAATGTATATAGAAAAGAAAATATTTCTTTAATTATCACTGGAATTGGAAAGCAACAAACAGCAATCAATTTAACCAGATATTTAGAAAATTGTGATATAAAGCCAGATTTAATAATAAATATGGGATATGTTGGCTCTACTAACTCTAAAATGGGAGAATGGGTTAATGTTAGTAAATCTTATAATTATGAATGGAACATTCCAGGAGAGCAACAATATACTGTTGAAGAATTTAATGATGACAGAATTAAAACATTAGAAAATATTAAGAAATTACCATGTTATAGTGCTGAAAGTTTTGTAACACATACAGATATAAAAGACGATGTGCTTTTTGACATGGAACTAAATTCTATTTATATAATTTGTTGCATGTGTAAGATAGATTTAATATCGTTAAAAAAAGTTAGTGATAATTTGAGTCTGGATGATTACTACAAAAATATAGATATGAAAGAAGTAATGGAATTAACCAGTGGATTAGAATTATTAAGAGGAGAACTATAAATGTATTTGAAAAGATTAGAACTGCAAGGGTTTAAATCGTTTGCAGATAAGACCGTATTGGAATTTAAGCCGGGTATTACAGCTGTTATTGGACCAAATGGTTCTGGTAAGAGTAATATTTCGGATAGCATTAGGTGGGTACTTGGAGAGCAGAGTATGAAGTCTTTAAGAGGCGCAAAGGCAGAAGACGTAATATTTGCAGGTACTCAAAATAGAAAATCGTTGGGATTTGCAGAGGCATCTATTGTAATAGATAACTCTGATGGAAAATTACCAATTGAATATAATGAAGTTATTGTTACAAGAAAATTATATAGAAGTGGTGAGACTGGCTATTTTATAAATAAAACACCATGTAGACTTAAAGATATTATAGAATTGTTTATGGATACCGGTATTGGAAAAGATGGATATTCTATAATTGGACAAGGTAAAATTGACGAAATTTTGAGCAATAAATCTGATGATAGAAGACATATTTTTGAAGAGGCTGCCGGAATTGTAAAGTATAGAACTCGTAAGGTAGAGTCTGAGAAAAAACTAGAGCAGACAAAGCTTAATCTATTGCGTATAAATGATATTTTGTCTGAAATAGAAGGACAATTAGATCCACTTAAATTGCAGGCAGATAAAGCCAGAAAGTTCTTAGATTTAAGAGAAGAACTTAAGAGCATTGAAGTTGGATTATTTGTGTATAACATAAATACATATAAAGAAAAACTTGAACAAATTGTAGAAGATTTACAAGTATTGAAAGACCAAGAAACATCAGAAAGCCAAAAGCTAGAAGAGGGACAAAATAAAAAAGATACTTTAAAAACTAGAATTGATGAACTTATTGCAGAAATTGAAAATATGCAAAATGTTGGTTTCGAGAGCAAGACGAAGATTGAACAGTTAAATTCTCAGATAAATGTTTCTAAAGAAAGAATTTCAAACAATGCTACAAATATTGAAAGACTTACAAAAGAAATAGAGGAACTACATCAAAGAATTAATGATTTCAATGAGGAGAAAGATAGCAAGGTTTCTAAGAAGGACAACTTATTTAAGAATAAGGAAAAGTTTGAAACAGAACTGAAAGAGAAGGAAGAAGAGCTTGCAAAAATATCTGCTAAATTATCTGAAAAAGAGCTTGAGATAGAAGGCAAGAAGAAACAAGTAGAAGCAGATACAGACGCAAAATATGAAAGACTTGCCGAAATTAATACATATGAAATTAATTACGAAAACTTAGAAAAAACTAAGAAAAATGTAAAGCAAGAGCTTCAAAGCACTATTTCTGAATTAGATAGTAACAGAATAAAGAAACAAGAAATTTCGAAAAACTTTCAAGAAATAGAAGCAACAAGAAACAAGGCTGTTAAGACTCTAACAGAAATAAAAAATCAAAAAGAAGTGGCTTTAGCTGTTATAAAAGAATTTGATGACAAAATAAACAAACTTACAGCAGATTATAGAATGAAAGATTCTAGATGTAAGTTTTTAATTGAAACAGAACGTGATAAAGACGGATATATGAAGAGTGTTAAATCTTTACTACTTGCATGTGAACAAAATAGTGAATTAAATGCAGGAGTAGAAGGCGTGCTAGCAAGTCTTATTTCAGTTGACAAAAAGTATGAAACTGCAATCGAAATGTGCTTAGGCCAGGCTATGCAAAATATAGTCACAAAAACAGAAACAGATGCAAAAAAATTAATAGAGCATTTGCGTAAGAACAATTTAGGAAGAGCAAGCTTTTTACCAATTTCATCAGTTCATGGAAAGAAAATAGAAAAAGTAAATTCTAATGGAATAGATGGAGTTATTGGCATAGCAGCAGAACTAGTAAAAGCAGATAAGAAATACCAAGACATAATTTTGAACTTGCTTGGCAGAACCGTGATTGTAGAAAATATGGATAGTGCCATAAAACTTGCAAAGGCTAACAGTTATTCGTTTAGAATAGTAACACTAGAAGGAGACGTAATAAATCCATCTGGTGCAATTAGTGGTGGTTCGGTAGCTCAAAAGACTGTAAATATATTAGGAAGAAGCAGAGAAATTGAAGAATTAAAGGCTAAGTTAGAAGAGCTTAATTCTGAAATTAAGAAGCTAGAAAAAGAAAAGGAAGAACATTCTGTAAAAATAGCAGATACAATAGAAGAATCTGCAAGGCTAGAGAAAAATTTACAAGAAATTGAGATTACATATGCAACTAAAAAGCAAGAATTAGACATGATAGACAGTCAAATTACTAAACTTGAAGAAAAAATGGCTAAGTTAAAAAATCAAGTTGAAGAAATTGATGAAGAAAAGAAAAAATTAGAAGTTTCTAAAGAAGGCACTAAACAAGTAATTGCAAATTTAGACAAAGAAATGCAAGAATTAAATGCAGAGATTACACAGTTTGCAGAGCTAAATAAAGACGACCAAACATACATAGACAACTTAAATACAGATATAACAGACTTAAAAATTTCTGTATCTTCATTTGATGAGAGTGGAACATCTCTTGACGAAATGATTGCAAGAATAGAACAAGACATTCAAAATGCAAATGCAAGCATAGAGACTAAAAAAGCAGACATAGAGAATGCAAAATTAGAGACTACTAAAAATGAAGAAGCAATTTCAAACTTCGAGCAAGAAATAGAAAAGATTAAATCCGAAGTTACGAACAGCTCCGAAAAGATAGAAGCTCTAAAGAATGAAAAAACAGCTAAAAATGAAGAATTAGAAAAGATAGAGGCTCAAATAGAGTCACAATATAGTGTATTAAATGGTCTAAAAGAGCAAATAGTAAAAGTTGAAAGTAAGAAAACAAAACAGGAGCAAGACATAGACGATTTAATAAACAGATTGTGGCAAGAATATGAGCTAACTCCTAATAATGCAGATGGTTACGCAAAGCCAGATAATGTTCAAGTTGCTCAAAAGAAAACAACAGAACTACGTAAAAATATAGCAGACTTAGGAAGCATAAATGTAGATGCAATAGAAGATTACAAGAAAATGCAAGAAAGATATGACTTCATGAATGAGCAAAGGCTTGATTTAGAAGACTCTATCACAAAGCTTAGAAATGTAATTTCAGAAATGACGACTACAATGCAAAAGCAATTTGATGAGAAATTCAAACAAATAAACAAAAACTTTAACGAAGTGTTCATCGAACTATTTGGTGGAGGAAAGGCAGAGTTAATATTAGAAGATGAAGCCAATATACTAGAATGTGGAATAGACATTAGGGTACAACCACCAGGAAAGAAACTACAAAACATGATGCTATTATCGGGTGGAGAAAAAGCACTAACAGCAATAGCAATATTGTTTGCAATACTAAAAATAAATCCAGCTCCATTCTGCATACTAGACGAAATTGAAGCAGCTCTTGATGACGTAAACGTTGCAAGATATGCCTTATATTTAAAGAAATTCAGCACAGAAACACAGTTCTTAGTAATAACACATAGAAAAGGAACAATGGAAATAGCAGATACAGTTTACGGTGTAACAATGGAAGAAAATGGAATAAGTAAACTATTATCGATGCAACTTAAATAAGAAGGTGAATAGATATGATAAGAAGCTATAAAGAAGAACAGGAATTAAAAGAAAAGATATTAGAGCTTAGAAAAAAGAATTATCCTTATGATAAGATTGCAATGGAACTTGGTACAAATGAAAGTCGTGTGAAGCTTATAATAGGATTACTTGTAGAAGAGGGAAAACTTGATAGCTTGGCTACAAATTTATATAAGAAAGAAACTGAGGAAAAGCTAAAACAGATATTGAGTATGGCAAAGGCAAAAAGAAATGTGAGTGAGATATCTAGTTCTTTAGGTATTTCTGTAGATAGAACTTATTTATATGTTGATAGGCTTGTTGAAGAAGGAAGGTTATCTATAGCAGAAGTTTACCAATGTGCAGATGAAGAAATAGAAAAAAGAGTGATAGAATTAAGAAAAGCGGGCTTAGGTCAACGTGAAATTATGAAAGAAATGAAGATAACTAAGCAAGATACATTAAGAAGAATATTAGACAAGCTATTTTCGGAGGGCAAAATAGATTCATATAAAAAAGTAGATAAAACTAAAAAACGAATAGTTGAATTATTGAAATATGGATATAATGCAGAAGAAATATCGAGGCAATTAGTAAAAGATGAACAAAATATAAGAAGTCTTATGGCTGAACTTATAAGAGATGGAGTTGTTACACAAGATGAAATCACGCAAGCAAGAGAAGCAAAAAAAGAAGAAATAATTGAGTTGATAAGACAAGGAAAAGGAAGAAGAGAAATCATTCAAAAAATAGGCATTAAATATAAAGATTTAGGAGACTTTTTGCGAGAAATAATTGAAAGCGGAGAACTTAAGAAAAATAAGGAAAGTTCAAAAGTAAACAGAAGAGATTTAATTGAACAAGATGATGGAAGATAGGAAAATAAAACCTCAACATGTTTGGGGTTTTATAATTTTTTCTAAAATATGAAATTTTTTTATGAAAAATGTAAACAATAATTTTAGGTGATAATATGAATATAGAATATAGAAAGATTTTAGAAAAAAGATTAAAAAAAGGAATTGCAAATAATAAATTTGTAATTTATTTGCAACCAAAGTTTTATACAAAGACTGAAGAACTAGCAGGAGCAGAAGCATTGGTACGTTGGAATAGAGATGGAGATGTAGTAATGCCAAATATTTTTGTTCCATTATTAGAAAAATATGAGTTAATAACAGAGCTAGACACATATGTACTAGAAAGTATTTGCAAATTACAACAAAACTGGGAGAAAAAAGGTTATAAAATCTTTCCAATATCAGTAAATGAGTCAAGACTACATTTGTATAATAAAAATCATATAAATGATTTAATAGATTTTGTAAATAAATATGGTATAAAACCAAATACTATAGAATTAGAAATGACGGAGACCTCTGTTGTTAATAATGTTGAGCTTGCAAAAGAAGCGGAAAGGAATGTTCACAAATTGGGATTTACAGTATCTATGGATGACTTTGGAACAGGCTATTCATCTTTTAGCATGTTAAAAAATATTAATATAGATGTTCTAAAAATGGATAAAAGTTTTTTTGATGATATAGTAGAAAGTAGTCGAGGTAAAATTATAATAGAGGCAATAATTGAAATGTCACATAAGCTGGGAATAGAAGTTGTGGCAGAAGGCATAGAAAACAAGGAACAAGTTGATTACTTAAAAAGAATAAATTGTGATATGATACAAGGATATTATTTTGAAAAGCCGATATCAATAGAAAAATTTGAAGAAAAATATAAAAATGTGTTTAAGTAACATACTTAATGAGAATTTTTATACTTCGTATTATACCAAAAGAATATAAAAAATCAAGTGCTAGAAGAAATTTTTATAGAAAAAAATTATAAAAAAAGAAAATAAATTAAAAAATACTAAAACTGTTATTGCAAGCTAAAAATAAATGAGAAAGTAAGATTCTCTCTTTATCATTAAGTATGTTACTTAATAAAAAAACGGAAGGATGAATCTTATATGAAAACAAAAGAAATTAAAGGAATAACGCTAATCACACTAGCTATAACAATTGTAATTTTATTGATATTAGCAGGCATAAGTATTAGTATAGTAATTGGAAATAATAGTCTAATTGATAGAGCAAAAAGTACACAGAAAGTTCAAACTATAGCAGGAATAAAAGAAGCATTGGAACTTGAAAAGGTAGATATTCAAGTCGAAAGTAAGACTGTAAATTTAGAAAATTATTTGGTACAAATAAGTACAGGAAAGAAAAATTATGATTTGAGTTCAACAGAAAAGATAGATA